>Ga0265798_10000962_pt1 | contig 46037 bp, 45 predicted proteins | sample P3T30metagenome_FD_192430 | JGI IMG/M metagenome (GOLD analysis project Ga0265798, IMG submission 192430) | Plant litter microbial communities from East Loma Ridge, Irvine, California - P3 T30 | ecosystem: Environmental > Terrestrial > Plant litter > Unclassified | place: USA: California... | reverse complement strand
CCTCGCCGATGCCGCTGACGGCGAGCAGGTCGTAGACGCTCGTGAAGGGGCCGTTCGACTCGCGCCAGTCGAGGATCTTCTGCGCGGTCGACGGCCCGACCCGCGGCAGCGTGTCGAGGGCCGCGAGATCGGCGGAGTTGAGGTTCACGAGGCCGCCCGGCGCCGAGCCCGCCGCGGACCCGGGCGCCGCACCCGAGGCCGGCGCCGGCGGCGCCTCCCCCACCTTCGGCACCTGCACCTGCTGCGCGTCGGCGAGCACCTGCGCGAGGTTCAGCGCCGCCTGGTCGGCCTCCTCGGTGAAGCCGCCGGCGGCCGCGACGGCGTCGACGACGCGGTCGCCCTCGGCCAGCTCGTAGAGCCCCGTGCGCGCCACGGCGCCGAGCACGTGCACGAGCACCACGGCCGGAGCCACGGGCTCCGCCGCGCTGGCCGAGGGTGCGCTCAGTGGCACCGTGCTCGCCGCGCCGCCGCCGCGCAGGGCGCCGACCAGCACTGCGCCCACCGCGGCGGCGAGGCCGAGCAGCACGAGCGCGCCGAGGCCGATGCGCCGCAGGGCCCCGCGCCCGCGACCGCCCCCCGGGGTGCCGGGCACCGCCAGCAGGCTCCGTGCATCCGTCGACATGGAGGCGACGCTAGGCAGCACGGAGGCTGCGGGGACGACGCCGCCCTCCATCGGTGCCGAGCGGATGTGCTCGGCCCCGGTGGAGGGCGGGACGCGCCGAGCGCTACTTGGTGCTGATGCTCACGATGCGCGGCGCGCGCACCACGACGTTGACGATCTCGCGGTCGCCGATCGCGCGCTTCGCACCGGCGGAGTCGAGCGCCAGCGCCCGCAGGGCGTCGGGGTCGATCGTCGGGGGCACGTCGACGCGATCGCGCACCTTGCCGTCGACCTGCACGACCGCGGTCACGCTCTGCTCGACGAGCAGCGTCGGGTCGGCCTTGCGCCAGCCGAAGGCGGCGATGGAGCCCTCGTAGCCGAGCACGCTCCACATCTCCTCGGCCGTGTAGGGCGCGTAGATGCTGAGCACGAGGGCGATGGTCTCGGTCGCCTCGCGCACGGCGGGGTCGCCCGCGCCGGCGCCGGAGTCGATGACCTTGCGGGTCGCGTTGACGAGCTCCATGAGGCGCGCGACGACGACGTTGAACTTGAAGGCCTCGGTGAGGCCCGGCGCGTCGGAGAGCAGGCGGTGGGTCTGGCGGCGCAGCTTCTCGTCGCCGCCCTTCCACACCACGTCGCGCTCGCTCGTGACGTCCTTGGCGAGGCGGAAGGCGCGTGCCAGGAACTTGGCGCTGCCGTGCGCCGAGACGTCGGCCCAGTCGATGTCGTCCTCCGGCGGGCCGGCGAACGCCATGGTGACGCGGATCGCGTCGGCGCCGTACTGGTCGAGCTGCTCGACGAACTCGACGAGGTTGCCCTTCGACTTCGACATCTTGGCGCCGTCCATGAGCACCATGCCCTGGTTGAGCAGCGCCTTGAACGGCTCGGTGAAGGTGATGTGGCCGAGGTCGTAGAGCACCTTCGTGATGAAGCGCGAGTAGAGCAGGTGCAGGATCGCGTGCTCGACGCCGCCGACGTACTGGTCGACGGGCGACCACTTCTCGGCCTCGGCCGGGTCGAAGGCGCGGTCGTCGTCGTTGGCGCTGAGGAACCGCAGCGGGTACCAGGAGCTGTCGACGAAGGTGTCCATCGTGTCGGTGTCGCGCAGCGCGGGCGTGCCGTCGACGGGGTTCGTCGTCTCGACCCACTCGGTGGCCGCGCCGAGCGGCGACTGGCCCTTGGGCTGCAGGTCGAGGCCCTCGGTGCGGGGCAGCTCGACCGGCAGCTGCTCGACGGGCACCGGGTGCAGCGAGCCGTCGGCGCCGTGCACGATCGGGATGGGGGTGCCCCAGTAGCGCTGGCGCGAGATGAGCCAGTCGCGCAGCCGGTAGCTCTTCGCGGCGCGGCCGGTGCCGTCGGCGGTGAGCTGCTCGATGATGCGCTTGATGGCGTGCTGCTTGCTCATGCCGTCGAGCGGGCCCGAGTTCATGAGGCGGCCCTCGCCGGCCAGCGCCTCGCCGGTCGCGGCGGGGTTCAGGTCGGGCAGCTCCGGCAGGATCGGCTCGCCGTCCTCGTCGAGCTCGATGACCGGGATCGCACCGGTGATCGGCGCGTTGACGTCGACGACCACGCGCACGGGCAGGTCGAAGGCGCGGGCGAAGTCGAGGTCGCGCTGGTCGTGCGCGGGCACGGCCATGACCGCGCCCGTGCCGTAGTCGGCCAGCACGTAGTCGGCGGCCCAGACGGGCAGGCGCTCGCCGTTCACCGGGTTCACCGCGTAGCGGCCGAGGAAGACGCCGGTCTTGGGGCGGCTCGCGTCCTGGCGCTCGATCTCGGTGGACTTCTGCACCTGCGCGCGGTACTCCGCGAACGCGGCCTGCTGCGCATCCGTGCCGCCCTCGGCCAGCTCGGCGGCGAGGTCGCTCTCGGGGGCGACGACCATGAAGGTCGCGCCGAAGAGCGTGTCGGGGCGCGTGGTGAAGACCGAGACCTTCTCGTCACGGCCCTCGATCGCGAAGTCGACCTCGGCGCCCGTGGAGCGGCCGATCCAGTTGCGCTGCATGGCGATGACCTTGGCCGGCCAGCTGCCCTCGAGCTGCTTAAGGTCGTCGAGCAGGCGGTCGGCGTAGTCGGTGATCTTGAAGTACCACTGGGTCTTCTTCTGCTTGATCACCGCGGCGCCGCAGCGCTCGCAGTGCCCGTCGACGACCTGCTCGTTCGCGAGCACGGTCTGGTCGTTGGGGCACCAGTTGACCCAGCTGGCCTTGCGGTACGCGAGGCCCTTCTTGAACATCTCGAGGAACAGCCACTGGTTCCACTTGTAGTACTCGGGGTCGCTCGTGTGCAGCTCGCGGCTCCAGTCGAAGCTGGTGCCGTAGCGGCGGAAGCTGGTCTTCTGCTGCTCGATGTTCGCGTAGGTCCAGTCGCGCGGGTCGACACCGCGCTTGATGGCCGCGTTCTCGGCGGGCAGGCCGAAGCTGTCCCAGCCGATCGGGTGCAGCACGTTGAAGCCCTGCTGGCGCCAGTAGCGCGAGACGATGTCGCCGAAGGCGAAGGCCTCCGCGTGGCCCATGTGCAGGTCGCCGGAGGGGTACGGGAACATGTCGAGCACGTACTTGCGCGGCCGCTTGTCGGCCGGGTCGTCGGTGCGGAACGTGCCGTGCTCGTCCCAGTACGACTGCCACTTGACCTGGAGGGCGTGGACGTCGTACTCGTTGGCGTCGCGCTGCTCTTCTGACACTGGGGTGCTCACACTTCGTCGCTTCGAGGGGTTTCCGGGCGGGCGCGAGGGCGCCTCCACCCGAGGGTTCAGCCTACTGCGGTCAGGTGCAGCCGCGAATCGACGAGCTCGGCGGGCACCGCCGTGTGCGCGATGAGCAGCACCGAGCGGTCGTCGCCGACGGCGCCGAGCAGCTCGCGCAGCAGCGCGTCCGCCCGATCGGGGTCGACGTTCGCGGTCGGCTCGTCGAGCACGAGCACCGGGAACCCGGCGAGCAGCGCACGGGCGAGGGCGATGCGCTGGCCCTGCCCGCCGGAGACGAGGGCGCCGCGCTCGCCGAGCTCCGCATCCAGCCCGCCGCGCGCCTCGGCCCACTCGCGCAGGCCGACGCGGCCGAGGGCGTCGAGCAGCTGCTCGTCGTCGGCCTCGTCGTCGGCGAAGGAGAGGTTGCTGCGCAGCGAGCCGGCGAAGAGGTGCGGCCGCTGCTCGATGAGTCCGACCGTCGAGCGCAGCGCCTCGAAGGAGAGCGACCGGGCGGGGGCCCCGCCGATCGCGTACTCCCCCTCGTGCTCGAGCAGGCGCACGAGGCCGTTCGCCAGGCTGGTCTTGCCGGCGCCGCTGGGGCCGGTGACGAGCATCCGCTCGCCCGGTCGCAGGGTCAGGTCGACGGGGTCGAGGGCGGCGGCGGATGCGCCGGGCCAGGTCACCGCGAAGTCGCGGAGCACGATGGTCGTGTCGCTCGGCGCGGCCCCGGTGCCCCGATCGAGCGGGATCTCCCGCGGCACCGTCGCCGGCGCGGTGTCGGCCACCCGCTCGGCGGCCACGCGCACCTGGCGCCAGGAGGCGAGCGCGAGCGGCACGCTGCCGAAGACCTCGAACACGGCGATCGGGGTGAGGGCGATGAGCGCCAGCATCGGCCCGTCGACGACGCCGAGCTGCGGCGCGAAGTCGGGGCCGAGCGGCGAGCTCGGCTGCAGCGCGGCGATGCCGGCGATGAGCGCGGCGAGGGTGGCGGCGCCGGCGGCGAGCGAGACGACCCCGGCGGTGAGGCCGACGCCGGCGGCCCGGCGCAGGGTGGCGCCGCGGAGGGCGGCGTCGGCTTCGCGCACCGTCTCGAGCGCCGCGGGCGCGGCGTCGAAGGCGAGCAGCGCCTCGAGGTTCTGCACGAGGTCGAGCAGGCGGTCGGCGAGCGCGGCGCGCAGCGGCGCGACCGCCCGTTCGGCGCGAGCCGCCAGCAGGCGTCCGAGCAGGCCGCCGAGCACGAGGGCGAGGGCGAGCGCGACGACGAGGCCGGCGGCGGCGAGCGGCGAGACGAGGGCGACGCCGGTGACGGCGAGCAGCGAGACGAGCCCGGCGATGACGAGCGGCTGCACGATGCGCAGCGGCAGGTCCTGCAGCTGGTCGACGTCGGCGACGAGCCGGGTGAGCAGGTCGCCGCGGCGGCGGTGCGCGAGGCCGGCGGGCGCGAGCGGCACGAGCCGCTCGAGCACGCCGACGCGCAGGTCGGCGAGGCTGCGGAAGGCCGCGTCGTGGCTGGCGAGCCGCTCGAGGTAGCGCAGGAAGGCGCGGCCGAGCGCGAAGGCGCGCACACCGACGACGAGCAGCGAGAGGTAGAGGATGGGCGGCTGCTCGGCCGCCCGGGTGATCAGGTAGGCGCTGGCCGCCATGAGCGCCACCGCGCAGATCGCGCTGAGGGCGCCGAGCGCGATGCCCGGCCAGGCGCGCCGCGGCGAGGGCTGGGCGAGCCGGAGGATCTCGCGGGCCTGGGGCGTCAGCGGAGCGCTCATGCCGTCACCTCCAGGGGCTCGAGGGTGATGACGCGGTCGGCCGCGGCGAGCACGTCCGGCCGGTGGCTGACGACGAGCACGACCCGTCCCTCCGCGGCGACCGCGCGCAGGCGCTCGACCAGGGCGGCCTCGGTGCCCGCGTCGAGCGCGGCGCTCGGCTCGTCGAGCACGAGCAGCGGCAGGTCGCGGCGGCGCAGCCGGTAGAGCGCGCGGGCGATGGCGACGCGCTGCGACTGACCGCCGGAGAGGCCGGTGCCGCCGGCACCGAGCTCGAGTGCTGGATCGATGCCGAGGCCGGCCTCGGCCAGGGCTGCGCGCACGAGCGCCGGGTCGGGCTCGGGGTCGCCGAGGGCGACGTTCGCGGCGACGCTGCCCGCGAGCAGCCCGGGGCGCTGCCCGGCCCAGGCGATGTCGGCCGCGCCCATGCTGGCCGTGCCGGTGGAGGGCGCCCAGCCGAGCAGCGCCGCCACGACGCTCGACTTGCCGGCGCCCGACGGCCCGGCCAGCACGGTGAGCGCGCCGGCCTCGAAGGTCGCATCGAGCCCGTCGACGACGAGGTCGTCGCCGCGGCGCACCGAGAAGCCCTCGAGCACCAGGTCGCCACGCGATGCCTGGCCGCGCGCGTCACGGGCGGGCGCCGCCGCGGCCGCCTCGAGCACCTGGAACACGTCCTCGGCCGCGGCCACGCCGTCCGCCGCCGCGTGGAACTGCGCGCCCACCTGCCGCAGCGGCAGGAAGGCCTCCGGGGTGATGAGCAGCACGAAGAGACCCGCGAGCAGGCCGATCTCGCCCTCGACGAGACGGATGCCGATCGACACCGCGACCAGCGCCACGGACAGGCTGCCCGCGAGCTCGAGCACGAAGCCCGAGACGAAGGTGACCCGCAGCACCGACATGGTCGAGGTGCGGTAGCGGTCGGTGATCGCGCGCACGGTGCCGGCCTGGCGGCGCTCGCGCCCGAAGATCTTGAGCGTCGCCAGCCCCTCGACCAGGTCGAGGTAGGCGGTGGCGAGCTGGTTCAGCAGGGTCCACTGCCGGCGCTGGACGGCCTGCGTGGCGAGACCGATGAGGATCATGAAGATCGGGATGAGCGGCAGCGTGATCACGACGATCACCGCCGTGACCACGTCCTGCCAGAGCAGCGCCAGCACCAGGATCGGCGTCGCGATCGCGGTCAGCAGCAGCTGGGGCAGGTAGCGGGCGAAGTAGCCGTCGAGCGCGTCGAGGCCGGTGCCGGCGATCGTGAGCAGCCGAGCGGAGCCCTGCCGGGCGGCCCAGTCCGGTCCGAGGGTGACGACCGCGGCGGCGACCTTGGCGCGCAGCTCGCTCTTGACCACGGCCGCGGCCCGCGCCGAGGCTGCCTCGAGCGACCAGACGAGCGCGGCGCGCAGCATGATCACCGCGGCGAGCGCCGCGAGCGGCGCCGTGACGGGACGGCCCTCGATGGCGCCCGCGACGACGTCCGCCAGCAGCCAGGCGAAGGCCAGGACGACGAGCGTCTGCGCGAAGCCGAGCGCCGCCCCCAGGAGGAGGAAGCGCCGGGCCCCGGCGGCGTGGCGGAGCAGCCGGGGGTCCAGCGGTTTCATGGCTTCAGGCTACCGACGCGGATCAGTGCGCCGAGGCGAGGATGCGCTCGCGCGTGACCCGCTTGCGGAAGACCCAGTAGGTCCACACCTGGTAGCCCAGCACGATCGGCGAGATGCCGAGCGCCACCCAGCTCATCACCTGCAGCGTGTAGTCGCTGCTCGAGGCGTTCTCGATGGTCAGCCCGCCGACCCCGCTGGTCGAGGGCATCACGTTCGGGAACAGCGCGGCGAGCAGGGTGCCCACGGCCAGCGCCGTCGTGGCGGCAAGGGCTGCGAAGGCCAGGCCCTCCCGGCCCGCAGCGTTGGCGAGCAGGCCGACGACGAGCGCGAGCGCCGCGCCGCCGGCGAGACCGGCGATCAGCGTGAAGTGCGGCGAGTCGAGGTGCTGCAGCACGGTCCAGCCGAGGAAGACCGCGGCGAGCGCCACGGTGATCAGGCCGGCGCGGGTCGCGAGTCGGCGGGCGCGCTCGCGGACTCCCCCATCCGTCTTCAGCGCGACGAAGACGACGCCGTGGGTGAAGAACAGCACGAGCGTGGTGAGGCCGCCGAGCAGGCCGTACGGGTTCAGCAGGTCGAGCACGCTGCCGGTGTAGTTGCTGCCCTCGTCGAGCGCGACGCCCTGCACGATGTTGGCGAAGGCGACGCCCCAGAGGAAGGCGGGCACGGCCGAGCCGAACACGATCATGCGGTCGAAGTTGGGCGCCCACTCCGGCTTCTGGTGCCGGTACTCGAAGCTGACGCCGCGCAGGATCAGCGCGACCAGGATGAGCAGCAGCGGCAGGTAGAAGCCGCTGAAGAGCGTGGCGTACCACTCGGGGAACGCCGCGAACATGCAGGCGCCCGCGACGATGAGCCAGGTCTCGTTGAGATCCCAGATCGGGCCGATCGTGTTGATGATCTGGCGCTTGTCGGTGTCGTCCTTCGACAGGAACGGGATGCTCATGCCGACGCCGAAGTCGAAGCCGTCGAGCACGAAGTACCCGATGAAGAAGAAGCCGACGATGCAGAACCAGAGGTATGCGAGGTCCATGGCGGTCTCCTAGTAGACGATCGCGAGCTTATCGGGGTCGACGCGGGGTCTGCCGTCCGCATCCGTGTCGAGCTCGATCTCGGGCGGGCCCTCCTGGGCCGCCTTCTTGATCAGGCGGAACTCGACCACGGCGAGCGAGCCGTAGACGATCGTGAAGACCGCGAGGGAGACGAGCACCTGCCAGCCGGCCACGTTGGGCGACACCGCCGCCTCGGTCTTCAGCAGCCCGAAGACGATCCAGGGCTGGCGGCCCATCTCGGTGAAGACCCAGCCGACGAGCGAGGCGACCATGGGCAGCGGCGCGGTCCAGATGGCGGCCTTCCAGGCGAGCGGATGCACGGGCCGCTTGGCGCCCTTGCGCGTCAACCACAGCCCGACGACCGAGACGAGCGCGGCGAGGCCGCCGAGGGCCATCATCCAGCGGAACGACCAGTAGGTGACCCAGATGATCGGGGTGTAGTCGCCGGGGCCGTACTGCTGCGTGTAGAGCGCCTGCAGGTCGTTGATGCCCTCGACCTCGCCGTCGAGCGTGTGGGTCGACAGGAACGAGAGCAGGTACGGGATGCGGATGGAGAACAGCTCGCTCGCCCCGTCGGGCGTGCCGAGCGTGAAGATCGAGAAGCTCGCCGGCGCCATCGTGTCGTAGAGGCCCTCGGCGGCGGCCATCTTCATGGGCTGCGCCGCGACCATCGCGAGGCCGAGCTGATCGCCCGAGAGCGCGGTGCCGGCGAAGGCCAGCACGTTGCTCCAGAGCCCGAACTTCAGCGACTTGCGCATGACCTCGACGTGCTGGCCGCGCTTGAGGTGCCAGGCCGAGACCGCGACGATCACGGTGGCGGCGAACATGAGCGAGGCGAAGATCGTGTGCGGGAACGCGGCGAGCGCGACCGGATTGGTGAGCACGGCCCCGAGGTCGATGAGCTCGGCGCGGCCGCGCTCCTCGTTCATCTGGAAGCCGACCGGGTTCTGCATGAAGGCGTTCGCGGCGAGGATGAAGTACGCCGAGGCGATGGTCGCGAGCGAGACCATCCAGATGCTCGCGAGGTGCAGCAGCTTGGGCAGGCGGTCCCAGCCGAAGATCCAGAGGCCGATGAAGGTGGCCTCGACGAAGAAGGCCGCGAGGCCCTCGATGGCGAGCGGTGCGCCGAAGACGTCGCCGACGAAGCGCGAGTACTCCGACCAGTTCATGCCGAACTGGAACTCCTGCACGATGCCGGTGACGACGCCCATGGCGAAGTTGATGAGGAAGACCTTGCCGAAGAGCTTCACGAGGCGCAGGTAGGCGGGGTTCGAGGTGCGCACCCACGCGGTCTGCAGGATGGCGACGAGGAAGGCCATGCCGATCGTGAGCGGCACGAAGAGGAAGTGGTAGAGCGTCGTGAGCCCGAACTGCCAGCGGGCGAGGATGAGCGGATCGAGGAGCTCGTTCATCGGGGTGGATGCCTCTCGAGAGGGGGTGCGACGTCGCCGGGGGTGGTGGCGCAGCACGATTCTACGAAAAGTAGAACCGCATTTCTACCAAAGGTAGAAGATTCTTCTACGTTCGGTAGAGCGACTGTCGGGTGCCGCCCATGCGCCCCTCGCTAGGCTCGCCGCGTGAACGAGATCCTCGACGGCGTGATCGGCTTCGTGCAGGGCGTCGACCCCGTGCTGCGCCTGCTGATCGCCGGCCTCGCGATCTTCCTCGAGACCTCGCTGCTCGTCGGCCTCCTCGTGCCCGGTGACACCGTCGTCATCGTCGCGAGCACCGCCATCGTCTCCGCCGCCGAGTACTGGTGGCTCGTCGCCGTGGTGATCGTCGGCTCGCTCGGCGGGCAGAGCCTCGGCTTCGCGATCGGACGCTTCTTCGGCCCGCGCATCCGAGCCAGCCGCCTGGGTCAGCGCATCGGCGGCGAGAACTGGGCTCGTGCGGAGCGCTTCGTGGCCCGACGCGGCGGCTTCGCGATCCTCATCTCGCGGTTCCTGCCCGTCTTCCACGCGCTCACGCCCGTCACCGTCGGCATGAGCCCGATGCCCTACCGCCGCTTCATGACCTGGACGGTGCCGGCGTGCATCCTCTGGGCCTTCGCCTACGCCAGCATCGGCTGGGCGGCCGTCGGCACCTACGAGGAGCTCAGCGACCGCATACACGGCGCCGGCTACGTCTTCGTCGGCATCATCGTGGCGTTCCTGCTGGTCGCCTGGCTCGTCAAGACGCTGCTCGGCCGCTTCAGCCACCGGCACATGCACGAGGACGGCGAATCGGATGCGGGAACGACGGAGGGCGGCACGACGCGCTAGCGTCGGGCCGCCCTCGGCACGCCCGCTCAGGCGTAGAAGTGCGTGAAGTACCCGGTGAGGTTCGCGCCCGTGGTGCGGATCGCCCCGTTGCGGAACTCCTCCTGGCCGCGGTTCGGACCGCTGAACGCCAGCGTCAGCCCCGACTCCGCGATCTGCAGCGCGTAGCGCGCGCGGAAGCGCAGATCGCGGTCGTCGGTCAGCCCGGCGGCCGCCATGAGCTCGGCGAGCTGCCCGGCCAGGGCGTCACCGCCCTGCGCGCGCTCGCCGTGCAGCCCGAGGTCGATCACGTCGCCGAAGCGCACCGAGCGGAAGCCCGGCACCTCGGCGAAGCGCCGCTCGAGCAGCTCGAGCAGCGCGTCGAAGACGGCCGACCAGTGCTTCGGCGCGTCGTCGGCGAATCGCTCGCCCAGCTCGGCCTGGAACGACGCGAGGTTGCGACGTCCCAGCGCTTGCAGCACGGCCAGGCGATCCGGGAAGTACCGGTACACCGTGCCGATCGACGCCCCCGCGCGCTCGGCGATCATGGCCGTCGTCAGGCGCTCGTACCCGACCTCGTCGAGCACCCCCGCCGTCGCGTCCAGCAATGCTGCGAGCCGGGCGGCACTGCGCGCCTGGACCGGCTCGTTCCTCAACGTACTTGCAACCCCCGAGATCCCCGCTTCAAGACCCGGTACCACGTCGCTCCTTCTGCTGGACGATTAGTTCGAAGTTCACACTACATGCGACCCCGTTCTGGGGCACGCCCCGTTCGGGGCTCACAAGGCCGCGTGCCAGAATGGCCGCGATGACTCCTTCGAGCCGGACCCGAGGTCCCGCGGCGCCCATCCTGCATCGGGCGGCGCGCATCGAGGACCGCATTCACGGCTGGCGCGAAGCCTGGGCGCGACGCGGCGGCAAGCTGCCCGTGGTCGTCCCGTACACCGGCTACGGCGACGGCACCGGGGTGCGCGTGCTCTGCCGCGTGCTGCTCGCGCGCCCGCAGCGGCACGAGCGACCGGCGCCCTCCTCCATCCGCGGCTGGCGCAGCTTCACGAGCGTGCCGGTGGCCGGCGCGGAGGTCGTGGTGCGCGTCGGCGAGGTCGAGCACCGGCTCGTCGCCGACCGCGGCGGGGTCGTCGACGCGGTCGTCGCCGTGGAGCTCGAGCCCGGCTGGCGGGAGATCACGCTCTCCAGCGAGGGCTCGGAGCCCGTCACCGCGCGCATCTTCGTCGTCGACCCGGCCACGCGCTTCGGCATCGTCAGCGACATCGACGACACGGTCATGGTCACCGCGCTGCCGCGCCCCTTCCTCGCCGCGTGGAACACCTTCGTGCTCGACGAGCACGCCCGGCGCCCCGTGCCCGGCGTCAACGTGCTCTACGACCGGCTGCAGCAGGCGCACCCCGGCGCGCCGATCATCTACCTCTCCACCGGCGCCTGGAACGTGGCGCCGACGCTCGACCGCTTCCTCAGCCGGCACCTCTACCCGGCCGGTCCGCTGCTGCTCACGGACTGGGGGCCGACGACCGATCGCTGGTTCCGCAGCGGCCAGGAGCACAAGCGCGAGAACCTCGCCCGGCTCGCCCGGGAGTTCCCGAACGTGCGCTGGCTGCTCGTCGGCGACGACGGGCAGCACGACCCCGGGCTCTACGGCGACTTCGCCGAGCAGCACCCCGAGAACGTGGCCGCCGTCGCGATCCGCACCCTCTCCGTCGGCGAGGCGGTCTGGGCGGGAGGGCGGGCCAGGCCCGACGAGCACGACGACGGGGTCGCCTGGCTCTCCGCGCCCGACGGCGCCGGTCTCGCCGAGCAGCTCGTCGACATCGAGCTGCTCGATCGGCGCGACGCGGTCTGAACCGGACTCCCGCCCGAGCGGATGAGAGTGCTCTCATCCGAGCCGTCACCGGAGCCCGGCGCCGGGATACTGAGACGATGTCCGACGAGCCCGCACCCCGCCGGCGGTCGCGCCGTGCCTCGGTGCGCGTGCGCATCCTCGCCACGATCCTCGTCGTCACCGCCTTCGGCATGGCGATCGCGAGCGGCACGGCCTTCCTGGTGCAGCGCGAGGTCGAGCTGCAGGAGGTGGACGACCATCTGCGGGCCACGGCGCTGCGCGTCGAGGCCGCCGTCAGCGGCGTGCCGGCCTCCGACGCCGCCGGCGACGCGCCCGCCGAGCCGCTGCCCGCGGTCGCGACGACCGTCGAGCTGCTCGAGATCATCATGAGCCGCATCCCGCCGCTGCAGCACGAGGGCTCCATCGCGCTCGTCGACGAGGTGATCCGCTGGTCGCCGCCCACGACGCCCGAGGTCGATCTGAGTCGCGACGAGCCGATGCTCGCGCGGATGGTCGCCGAGGCCGAGGCCGACGGGGCCGTCATCGGGACGGTCGTGTCCGAGGAGCTCGGCTCGCTGCGCTACCTCGCCATGCAGGTCGGCGTGGAGGGCGATCCCGCCGTCGGCCTCTACGTGACCGCGGTCGACCTCGACTCCGAGCTCAACGACGTCAACACGGCGTTCGCGATCTACGCGCTCATCTCGATCGGCGCGCTCGCGGTCATCGGCCTGGTCGGCTGGTTCGTCTCCGGCAGGCTGCTGCGCCCCATCCGCCAGCTCGAGCGCACCGCCGCGCGCATCACCGGCAGCGACCTCGGCGAGCGGATACCCGTGGTCGGCAACGACGACATCTCCGGCCTCACCCGCACCATGAACGGCATGTTCGACCGCATCGACGGCGCGATGACCGGGCAGCGCCAGCTGCTCGACGACGTGCGGCACGAGCTGCGCACGCCGATCACGATCGTGCAGGGCCACCTCGAGCTGCTCGACCCCGACGAGCCGGACGACGTGCGCGCCACCCGCGACCTCGCGCTCGACGAGCTCGAGCGGATGGCCCGGCTCGTCAAGGACATCGAGGCGCTCGCCCGCGCCGACGGCGACGATCTCGCGCGGCTCGAGCCGGTCGATCTCGACGAGCTGAGCGCGCAGGTCTTCGCCAAGGTCTCCGTCGTCCCAGGGCGGCGCTGGGAGCTGCAGGAGCGCGCCGCCGGCACGGCGATGCTCGACCCCGGCCGGATCACGCAGGCGTGGCTGCAGCTGGCGGACAACGCGGTCAAGTACTCGGACGACGGCAGCGCCGTCACGCTCGGCTCGCGCACCGTCGAGGGCATGCTGCACTGCTGGGTGCAGGACGAGGGCCACGGCATCCCACCGGAGGCCCGCGAGCGCATCTTCGAGCGCTTCGGGCGGGTGGACACCGGTCGCGGCGTCGGCGGCTCGGGGCTCGGGCTGCCCATCGTGGCCGCCATCGCGGCCTCGCACGGCGGCCGCGTCGAGCTCGAGAGCGTGCCCGGGCTGGGCTCGCGCTTCACGATCGTGGTGCCGCTGCGCGCGGGCACCGAGGAGGGTACGGACGGATGACAAGCATCCTCATCGCCGAGGACGAGACGCGCATCGCCGCGTTCGTCGAGAAGGGGCTGCGCGCGGAGGGCTACTCGACCCGCGTGGTCGGGCACGGTCTCGAGGCGCTCGAGCTGGCGCGCACCGACTCCTTCGACCTGCTGCTGCTCGACGTCGGGCTGCCCGGCATCGACGGCTTCGAGGTGCTGCGGCGCCTGCGCGCCGAGGGCAGCGAGCTCGTGGTCATCATGCTCACGGCCCGCGACTCCGCCGCCGATACGGTCGCCGGGCTGGACGGCGGCGCGGCCGACTACGTGGCCAAGCCGTTCCGCTTCGACGAGCTGCTGGCCCGAATCCGCTCGCGCCTGCGCGACGCCGGTGGGCGCGGCGAGACCGCGCTCGAGCACGACGGGCTGAGCCTCGACCTGCGCACACGGCGGGCCACCATCGCCGGCCGCAGCGTCGACCTCTCGGCGCGCGAGTTCGCGCTGGCCGAGGAGTTCCTGCGCCACCCCGAGCAGGTGCTCAGCCGCGAGCAGCTGCTCAGCCGGGTGTGGGGCTACGACTTCGACCCGGGCTCGAACGTGGTCGACGTCTACGTGCGATACCTGCGCGGCAAGCTCGGCAGCGAGCGGATCGAGACCGTGCGCGGCATGGGCTACCGGCTGCGCTGAGCGCCCGGCTGGGTCACGCGACCCGGGCAGCACGAACGCCCCACCCGACGGAGGGGGGGAACCGTCGGATAGGGCGTTCGGCCGGCCGCGCTCAGTCGGCGCTGGCCGCGGAGGCCGCCGAGGCGGCGGATACGGGGCTGTTCGCCGAGACGTGCTGCGGCGCGGGGGCGGGCGCCGGCTGCGCCGGTGCCGGAGCGGGCGCGGCGGGGGCGGGCGCCGGAGGAGCCGGGGCCGGCTCGGCGACCGAGACTACGGAGGGCACCTTGGGCGCCGCCGGGTCGGTGCTCTGCGTCGGGGTCGGCGACGGGCTGCTGGCGCTCGAGGGGCGGTCGTCCGCAGCCGGCGAGCTGACGCCGGCGGGCTGCACGCCCTCGAGGTCGAGGCGCTGGCCGGGCACATCGTCGAAGCGCAGCGTGCTGGCCGTCGCGACGGCGCCGGTGCCGAAGATGCCGAGTCCGAGCACCGAGGCGCTGCCGACGGCGATCCACTGCTTCCTGTTCATGCGGGTTCTCCTGACGAGGTTCGGGTCGCGGGGCCGGTGCCCCGTTCGATTCCCATCGTCACGGCGCGAGGTGAGCGGCGGAGGAGACGGGGATGAGAGGGCTCTCATCCACGCGCAGCGCGCCCTCCGCGTCCTCGATGAGCGCGAGCGCCCGCTCGTCGCCGTCGGCCCCGCCGAGTGCGGCGCTCAGCGCGTGCGCGAGGAGGTTGGCGGCGAGCACCGGGGCGAGGCCGCGCGGGTCGCGCTCGCGCGCGAGGATCGCCTCGCCGAGCCGCTCGGCCGACGCCGCCTCCTCGCGACCGTGGTCGCGGTGCCAGTGCGCCAGCACGGCGAGGTGCGCCAGGAGACCGCCGGTGTCGCTGCGCGGGTCGCCGAGGCCGGCGGTGTCGATGTCGATGAGCCCGACGATGCGGTCGGGGTGGTCCTGATCGACGAGCACCTGATCGAGGTGCAGGTCGCGGTGCACCGTCGTCGGCGCGGGCTCCGGGTGCCGGGCCAGCGAGCGCTCGAGCCGGGCGAACACCGCTGCGACGCGCTCCGCGCGGGCCGGCAGCGCCTCGCAGAGCGCGTCGCGGTACCAGTCGCGGCGCTCGACCGCGCCGGGGCGGGCCGCCTCGGCCCAGCTCACCCGCTCCACGAGGCGGCGCAGGCCGTCGAGCTCGTCGAGGAAGGCGTCGCTGCCGCACACCTGCGCGATGCGGCTCGCCGCGGGCGTGCCGGGCAGGGCCTCGAGCAGCAGCAGCCCGTCCCGGCTCCAGGCGAGCACGCGGGGCACGGGCACCTCGGCGTCGAGGAAGGCCTCGTGCAGCGCCGCGATGTGCGAGGCCAGCTCGGGCTGCACGATCTTGAGGTAGCCGCGGTCGCGTCCGCCCTCGGTCACCTTGACGACGGCGCGCTTGCCGGGGCGGTACGAGAGCACCTCGAGCGCGGGGGTGCCGGCCAGCGGTGCGCCGAGACGCGCCAGCAGCACGGCCGCGGCCTCGGGCACGGTGGCGGCGGGCAGCGCCGGCAGGTACGGGTCCTGCGGGTAGACCCAGGCCCGCACGGGCCGTCCGCCCTCGGGGCGATGCAGCACGCGCACGCGCTCCGTGTCGACCGGCCGGTCGCCGGTATCGAGGAAGACCAGCGCGCTCTCGGAGCCGCCGGCGTCGAGGTCGAGGTCGACGTCGAAGCCCATCAGCCGTCCGCCGCCCGAGGCCTCGACGCGGTTGAGCCGCCACTCGCGCAGCGTGCGTCCGCTGCCGGCGAGGGCCGCCTCGAGGGCGGACCGGGGATGCGCGAGGAGCGCCGCATCGCTGTCCATCCGCCCAGTCAACACCAGGGCGCCCGTGCGGGCGATGAGAGTGTCCTCATCCGGCGGGTCGCGGCGCTCCCCCGCACTGGGGACGGCATCCGGCGCGGCGGGGCTGGGCGATGCAGGGGTCCCGCTGGTAGATTGCGGTGAGCTTACCCGAGCCGCATCCCACCCTGGATGCCGCCGTGTTCCCCGACACGGCGTACGCCGATGCCGCGAGTACCCGCTCCGCATCGGTCGCAGCACCCGCGCGTCCACCCGGCCGCGCACCGTTCCAAACCCGAAACGGAACACCCATTGAAGCGACTCAGCATCGCCCTGCCCGTCGCAGCCCTCGCGCTGCTCGGCGGCCTGGCCCTCGCCAACACCGCCATCGCCGCCCCGGCCGAGCAGCCGGTCGCGCCCGTCGCCGAGCACTCGCTCGTCTCGAACGGCACGACGAACGACGGCCAGCTGCCCACCCTCCCTCTCGAGGACTGAGCCGGCCGACGCGCCTCAGCCCTCGAGCGAGGCGCGCAGCAGCAGCACTCTGAGCACCGCGAGGTCGAGCGCGGCGGGATCGATCCTGCCCCCGACCTCCTCCGTCGCGGCGTCCACGAGCGCCTCCACGTCGACGCCCGCCGCGGCCGGATCGGCCGGCATCGCGTAGAGCAGCAGCCCCGCGCCGGCCGCGAGCGCCCGCACGGCGTTCTCCGCGGGGTCGGCGAACTCCGCCTCGCCGCTCGCCTGCAGCATGAGCAGGTCGTCCGTGATGATGAGCCCGGTGAAGCCGAGCTCCTCGCGCAGCACGTCGTGCCAGACCGGCGAGAGGCTCGCCGGCGCCGCGTCCACGGCCGGGAAGCGCAGGTGGCCGGTCATGACCGCCTCCGCGCCGGCGTCCACGCCCGCGGCGAACGGCAGGGCCGCATCCGCTCGCCAGCCGTCCAGATCGAGCGACGAGCTCGGCACGCTCACGTGCGAGTCGCCGGGCACCGCGCCGTGGCCGGGGAAGTGCTTGAGGGTGCTCAGCACCGTGCCGTGCTCCCCCTCGACCGCCGCGGCGACGAGCGGCGCCGCCTGCGCGCCGCTGTCGCCGAGCACGCGCGAGCGGATGAAGGAGGCCTCGTCGCCCGTCGCATCCGCCACGACGCCGAAGTTGAGGTCCACCCCGGCCGCCGCGAGCGCCTCGGCGCGCGCCGTCGACGAGGCGAGCACGGCCTCGGGCGCTCCCCCGCGCAGCTCGGCCGGCGCTCGGCCCGGGTCCGGACGCAGCCGAGCGACCGAGCCCCCCTCCTGGTCGATGGCCACGATGGGCGGCAGGCCGTCGGCCGGGCGGATGCGCTCGGTCAACGCCGCGAGCCCCTCCGCGCCGCCCTCGGGCATGTTGTCGCCCATGAGCATGACGCCGGCGAGCCCCTGCGCGTCGACGGCCGCGGTGATCGCCGCGGGGTCGGTGCCGGGCACGTGGAAGAGCAGCAGCGAGCGCACCTTCTGCTCGGTGCTCATCGCCGCGAGACGCTCCGCGGCGTCGACTGCGAGGGCGTCGTCGGGCAGGCCGAGCCGGCGATCCGCTTCGAGCGGCACCGCCGAGGCCTCGGGTTCGGGCGCCGCGGCGTCCGCCGGACCGGTCGCCATCGGACCGGTTGCCGTCGGACCGGTCGCCGCGAGCAGCGCCGCCGCCGCGACGAGCGCTGCGACGGGCCGGATCACAGCCGTCCCAGCGCCGTCAGCCGGACGACGGCGACGCCCTGCTCGTCGGAGGCGGCGAGATCGACCTCGGCGCTGAAGCCCCAGTCGCGGTCGCCGGCGGGATCGTCGATCACCTGGCGCGCCGTCCAGCGGTCGCGGCCTTCCTCGAGCAGCAGCAGGCCGGGCCCGCGAGCGGCGGGGCCGTCCGGCACCGAGGCGTCGTACTCGGCCTCGTAGCCGTCGAGGAAGGCGTTCCAGGCGTCCGCGCCGAAGCCCTCCGGACCGTCGAGGGCGCCGAGCGCCTGCACGTCGTCGCGGGCGAGCAGGATCACGCGGCGGAAGAGCTCGTTGCGCACGAGCACGCGGAAGGCGCGCACGTTGCCGGTCACGCCGCGGGGCGTCGGGGGCACCGCCTCCGCGCGCTCGGGGCCGGTCTCGCCGGGGTTGGCCAGCTGCTCCCACTCGTCGAGCAGGCTCGAGTCGACCTGGCGCACGAGCTCGCCGAGCCAGTCGATCAGCTCGTGCAGCGGCTCGGTCTTCGCGTCCTCGGGGATCGTCTGGCGCATCGTGCGGTACGCGTCGGTGAGGTAGCGCAGCACCAGGCCCTCGGAGCGGGCGAGCTGGTAGTACTGCACGTACTGCGAGAAGTTCATGGCGCGCTCGACCATGTCGCGCACGACGCTCTTGGGACCGATCGCGTAGTCGCCGACCCAGGGCTGCACCGCCTTGAACTCCTCGTAGGCCGCGGTCAGCAGCTCCTCGAGGGGCTTGGGGTAGGAGACCTCGTCGAGCAGCGCCATGCGCTCCTCGTACTCGATGCCCTCCGACTTCATCGCCGCGACGGCCTCGCCGCGGGCCTTGAACTCCTGCTGGCTGAGGATCGCGCGCGGGTCGTCGAGGGTCGCCTCGACGATCGAGACCATGTCGAGCGCGTAGGTCGGGCTCTCCGGGTCGAGCAGCTCGAAGGCCGCGTAGGCCAGCGGCGAGAGCGGCTGGTTGAGCGCGAAGTTCGGCTGCAGGTCGACGGTGAGGCGGATGAGCGTGCCGCCGGCGCCGTCGGGCACCTGCTCCACGACGCCCGCGGCCCGCAGGGATCGGTACAGCTCGATCGCGCGCCGGGCGAGCGCCAGCTGGCGTTTCCGCGGCTCGTGGTTGCTCTCGACGACCGTGCGCACGTTCGCCACGACGTCTCCGCCGCGGGCGATGATGTTGAGCAGCATCGCGTGGCTGATGGTCATGCGGCTGGTCAGCGCCTCGGGCTCGGCGCCCTGCAGCTTCTCGAAGGTCGCCTCGCTCCACGACACGAAGCCCTCGGGCGCCTTCTTGCGCTGCACCCGCTTGAGCTTCTTCGGGTCGTCGCCCGCCTTGGCGACGAGCCGCGCGTTCTCGACCTCGTGATCCGGCGCCTGCGCGACGACGGTGCCCGCGGTGTCGAAGCCGGCGCGCCCGGCGCGCCCGGCGATCTGGTGGAACTCGCGGGCGTTCAGGCGGCGCATCCGCTGCCCGTCGAACTTCGTCAGCGCCGTGAAGAGCACGGTGCGGATCGGCACGTTGATGCCGACCCCGAGGGTGTCGGTGCCGCAGATGACCCGCAGCAGGCCCTGCTGCGCGAGCTGCTCCACGAGGCGGCGGTACTTGGGCAGCATGCCCGCGTGGTGCACGCCGATGCCGGCGCGGATGAGCTTGCTCAGGATCTGCCCGAAGCCCGGCCCGAAGCGGAACCCGGCGATCGCCTCGGCGATGCGGTCGCGCTGCTCGCGCGTGGCGACCTTGGCGCTCAGCAGCGCCTGCGCGCGCTCGGCGGCGGCGGCCTGGGCGAAGTGCACGACGTAGACCGGGGCCTCGCGGGTCTCGAGCAGCTCCTCGACGGTCTCGTGCACGGGTGTCAGCGCCCAGCGGAAGTGCAGCGGCACGGGTCGGTCGACGCCCGTGACGAGGGTGACCCCGCGGCCGGTGCGGCGCTCGAGGTCCTCGCGCAGCCAGGTGACGTCGCCGAGGGTGGCCGAGAGCAGCAGGAACTGGCTGCGCTCGAGCACGAGCAGCGGCACCTGCCAGGCCCAGCCGCGCTCGGGCTCGCCGTAGAAGTGGAACTCGTCCATGATCACGAGGTCGGCGGGGGCGTCCGGACCCTGGCGCAGCGCCAGGTTCGCGAGGATCTCGGCCGTGCAGCAGAGGATCGGCGCGTCGGCGTTGACCGCGCTGTCGCCCGTCATCATGCCGACGTTCTCGGCGCCGAACAGCTCGACGAGGGCGAAGAACTTCTCGCTCACGAGCGCCTTGATCGGGGCGGTGTAGACGCTGCGGCGGCCCTCGGCGAGCGCCGCGAGGTGCGCCGCGGCGGCGACGAGCGACTTCCCGGTGCCGGTGGGGGTGCTCAGCACCACGTGCTCGCCGCTGACCAGCGCGAGCACCGCCTCCTCCTGCGCCGGGTAGAGCGGCATGCCGCGGCCGGCGCTCCAGGCGATGAAGCCGTCGAGCACCGACTCGGCATCGGTCGCGCCGGCGGCGATGCCGGCGAGCGGAGCGGTCGTCGCGTTCATGCGCGCTCCCCCGCGGGGTCGGCGTCGGCGAGCGGATCGAGGAAGCCGAGCGTCACGAGGTCGCGCACCTGCTCCGCGAGCTCGGCGGCGAGCGCCGCCGGCTCGACCTCGAGCAGCGAGGCGATCGCGGCCGCGAGCTGGCCGAGGCTCAGCTCGCCGTCGCTCGCGCCGACGAGGGCGGCCAGGCCGGTGCCGGCCTCGATCGAGCGGGCGAATCCGCCGCCCTGGCGCAGCAGCAGCACGGTCGGGTCGCTCTCGCCCGGCCAGTAGTGCCGCTCCTCCGTCACGTCGACGGCGCGGGCGAAGCGGATGCGCAGCAGCGCCGCGTCGTCGAGCCCGGCGATCGTCGCGCGGGCGGCGAGGCGCGCGTGCAGGTGCTCGCCGAGCCCCGCGGGGTTGTCGCCGAGCGAGGCCGTGAGCCGCTCGGTGCGCTCGAGCGCCGGGTCGGCGGTGAGCAGCACGTAGCCGAAGCCCACGCCGAGCACGCCGCGCGCCTCGAAGTCGTCGAGCCAGGCCTCGAGCAGCCCGTCGAAGTCGGCCGTGCCGGGGCGGGTGCCGCCGTCGCGGATCCAGGTCTCGGCGTAGCTCGCCGGGTCCTGCCGCTCGCGCTCGACGATCCAGTGGCCGAGTCCGGCCTCGCGGGCCCAGCCCGCGGCGCGCTCGAGGCCGTCGGCGCCCCAGCGGTGCTCCCAGTTGCCGAGCAGCTGGGCGACGCCGCCCGGGGCGAGCACGTCGGCGATGCCGCGCACGACCTCCTCCACGAGGCCGTCGCCGACCCGTCCGCCGTCGCGGTACTCGTAGGCGGGCACGCCGGCGACGCGCGGGGTGATGACGAAGGGCGGGTTGGAGACGATCAGGTCGAAGCGCTCGCCCGCGACGGGCTCCAGCAGATCGCCGTGCCGGAACTCGATGGTCGTGACCTCGTTGAGCCGGGCGTTGAGCTCGGCGAGGCGCAGCGCGCGCCGCGAGATGTCGGTGGCGACGACCCGGTCGGCGTGGCGGGCCGCGTGCAGCGCCTGGATGCCGCTGCCCGTGCCGAGGTCCAGCGCTGATCCGAAGCGCGCACCGTCCGGTCGGGCCGGCGGGATCAGCCCGCTCAGGGTCAGGGAGGCGCCGCCGATGCCGAGCACGTGATCCTCGGGCAGGGCGCCGCCGCGCATCCGCTCGCCGAGATTGGAGAGCAGCCACCAGTGCCCCTCGCCGTGCCGGTCGCGGAAGGCGTAGGGCTGCAGGTCGAGCGCGGGCGCGACGAGCTCGCCGTCGCCGCGCAGCAGGCCGAGCTCCTCGGCGCCGTCGAGACCGAGCGCCGGCAGCGCGGCGGCCGCGTCGGCCGCGGGCACGGCGTCGCCGAGCAGGAAGAGCGCGGCGAGCGTCGTGCGCGGCGAGCGTTCGAGGCGGGCGAGCGCGCGGCGAGCGGCGTTCGCATGGCCGCGGCGCAGCGCCTCGGCGGCGTCGTCGGACCAGAGGCCGTCGAGGTGCGCCACCGTGAAGCCGGCGTCGGTGAGGTCGGAGCGGAGGCGGTCGATCGGCGCGGTGGGCATCCCCGCCATTCAACCGCATCCGCTCGCCTGCGCCCTGACCGTCGCCGCGCTCCGCCCGCCGCTACGATGACCGGGATGGATGATCCCCTGCTCGTAGCCGCGCTCGTCACCGAGGTGCTCGGCTGGGTGGGCGGGGCGATCGGCGTGCTCCTGCTGCTCGCCGGCGTGCTGCTCGGCGGCGCGCTGAGCCGTTGGGCCACCGCCGACGGGGTCGTGATCGAGGCCGATGGCCACGACGCCGAGGCGCACGGACCGATGCTGCGCTGGCTCGACGAGGACGGCGAGATCCGCGACGACCACGACCCGCACGGCGCGCACGGCTCGCTCGAGCCCGGCGACGCGGTGACGGTGCACTACCGGCCGGCCCGACCCGAGCGCGGGCGGTTGGAGCATCCGCGGGTGCTGTGGCGCCCGATGCGTCGCCTCGGCATCGTCGTGCTGCTCTTCGGCGTGCTGAGCTCGATCGTCTCCTTCGCCCTCGGCCTCGGCTGAGCCGGGCCCCCAGCGATCCGCGGGCGACCGCGTCGTAAGCTTCGGCCAGGTCGCGCCGCCCGCCGACCGGCCCCCTCCCGAGAGAGTCCGCCCGCATGCTCCGTCGCCCCGCCGCTGTCCTGCTCGCACTGCTCGCCGTCGGCGCGCTGAGCGCCTGCACCGACGGCGCGCCCGCGCCGAGCACCTCGGCGAGCGCATCGACCGAGGAGGTCATCGAGCCCGGCAGCCGCGAACCCGAGGGCGCCGTCGCGATCGAGGGCGGGATCGACGACGAGACCCTCGAGCACACGATCACGGCGACCCGCATCGTGCGCGACGCCGTCATCCCCGGCGCCGAGGACCTCGCGCAGGGCGGCGAGATCGTGCTCGTCGAGCTGAGCCTCACCGGCGGCGCGGTGTACCGCACCTCGGTGACCCCGGCGATGCTCTCCTTCGCCAACCCGCCCGCCGCGAGCGGCGCCCAGGACCCGGACGACCTCTCCGCGCCCATCGGCGTGCAGCTGCCCGAGGCGGATGCGGCGATGGTCGCCGCCGGCTACGTCGTGCTGCCCGCCGCCGGCGCCGGCGTGGAGGAGACGGTCACCGGCTGGACCGCCTTCCGCATCACCGCCGTCGAGAGCGCCGACGGCGCGACCGCCGAGCCCGCGGAGCCGGTCGCCGCCGTCCTGCGCTACACCCGCCCGCCCCTGCTCGGCGTCGACGACAACCCGATCGAGGCGGAGGCCTGGGAGGTCGCGCTGACCGGGCCCGGCGCCGCCGAGTAGTCGATCAGCGCGCGTCGCTCGCGCGGCGTCGAGGGTTCTCGATGCCGACCGCCGAGACGATCGCGCCGATGAGCAGCAGCACCGCGGTCGCCGCAGCCGTGCGCCGGAAGCCCTCCGCGTCGAAGACCGCCGCGCCGGTGATCACACCGAGCAGCGCCACGGTGATGAGTCCGGCGACGCGGGCCACCGCGTTGTTGACGGCCGAGACGATGCCCGCGCGCCCGGTCGGCGCGCCGCCGAGCACGGCCGCCGTGAGCGGCGTGACCGTCAACCCGAGCCCGATGCCGAAGAGCACGATGCCCGGCAGCAGGCCGAGCCAGTAGTCGGGGCGCTCCCCCGCGCCGGTCATGAGCAGGAAGCCGACCGCGGCGATCGCCGGGCCGCCGGCCATGAACCAGCGCGGGCCGAAGCGCCCGTGCAGGCGGCCGGCGATCGGCGCCAGGGCGATGTTGAGCACCGTGACGGGCAGCGTCGCGAGCCCCGCCGCCGTCGCCGACCAGCCGCCCACCTCCTGCAGGTAAAGCGCCACCACGAGCGTGCCGATGCCGAGCGCGCCGTAGACGAAGAGGGTCGCGAGGTTGCCGAAGGCCACGTTGCGGCTGCGGAACAGCTCGAGCGGCACCATCGGCTGCGCCGCGGTCGCCTGGCGCACCACGAAGCCGATCAGCGCGAGCACCCCGCCGATCAGCGGGATCAGCACGAGCGGATGCGTCCAGCCCAGCGAGCCCTGCTCGATGAGCGCCACGACGGTGCCGGCCAGGCCGGCCGCGCCGAGCACCGCGCCGGGCCAGTCGAGGCGGGCGCCCGGCATCCGCTCGTCCCCGTCGCTGTCCGTTCGACGCAGCCGCGCCAGGGCGAGCAGGGTCGCGGCGACCGGCAGCAGGTTGATCGCGAAGGCCCAGCGCCACGAGCCCAGGTCGACGAAGAGGCCGCCGAGCAGCGGGCCCGCGATGAAGGCGCCGCTGGTCCAGGCCGTCCACCGGCCGATCGCCACCGCCTGCGCCGGGCCGGAGAAGGTCTGCGTGATGAGGGCCAGCGAGCTCGGTACCAGCAGCGCGCCGGCGACGCCCTGCAGCACGCGGCCGGCGACGAGCAGCTCGATCGTGGGCGCGAGCGCGATGAGCGCGCTGGCCGCGCCGAAGCCCCAGAGGCCCAGCGCCAGCACGCGACGGCGGCCGAGCAGATCGCTGAGCGAGCCGGCGAGCAGGATGAGGGCGCTGAGGCTGAGCAGGTAGCCGTCGATGACCCACTGCTGGGCCGCCAGCCCGCCGCCGAGCTCCTCGCGGATGGCCGGCAGCGCGACCGTGACGACGCTGCCGTCGAGGAACGCGACGAAGGAGCCGAGCACGGCGATGACGAGCACGAGGCGCTGCACGGGTGTCACGAGGGCCACGCTACGCCCGCGACGCGCCGACCCGTGGAGTCATCGCAGCGTGAAACTCTTGCGTCACGACGCCGAAGCGCTAGGCTGAGCCCACCGAGCCCGGTCTCGGGGAGCCGTGTGATCGTGCAGTTCACGGGGGATCTCCGCGTGACCGGTTCCGCATTCAAGGCGGGGTCCATCGCACAGGGACCCCACGAGGACTTCTCTCCAGCAGCCGACGTTTTCCCTCCGCCCTGGCCCCTCCGTGCTGCGCCGCGATCATCGCAGGCGCCCGAGCCGCCGGTCGGCACACAGTTCAGACCTACCCGAATCAATATCCACGCCCGCTCATCGCGGGCGTACACGACAGTAAGGAACACAGCATGACCACCGGAATCGTCAAGTGGTTCAACGCCGAAAAGGGCTTCGGATTCATCGCTCCGGACGACGGCGGCGCCGACGTCTTCGCCCACTACTCGGCCATCGACTCGCGCGGCTACCGCTCGCTCGAGGAGAACCAGAAGGTCGAGTTCGACATCAACCAGGGCCCGAAGGGCCCGCAGGCGGAGAACATCCGCCCGCTCTGATCCTCAGAGGGTTGATCGGATCGATCACCACGAAAGGCCCTGCCGGGCGGACCGCGACGTCCACTCGGCGGGGCCTTTCGGCGTTCCGGGGGAATCCGGCGCACCGCTGACGCGTTGGCACACACCATGACCTCGCTCTTCAACCCCATCCGCCTGCGCGGCCTCGAGCTCGCCAACCGCCTCTGGGCGCCGCCCATGTGCCAGTACTCGGCGGGGCAGGACGGCGTGCCGACCGACTGGCACCTCGTGCACCTCGGCGGTCTCGCCGCCGGCGGAGCGGGGCTCGTGATCGCGGAGGCTGCGGGCGTCTCTCCGGAGGGGCGCATCTCCCCCGCCGACGTGGGGCTCTGGAGCGCCGAGCAGGTCGCCGCCTGGCAGCGGATCACCGCCTTCGTGCACGAGCAGGGCGGCGCGATCGCCGTGCAGCTCGCGCACGCCGGCCGCAAGGCGTCGACGCAGCCGCCGCACCTGGGCCGCGACAGCGTCGCCGCGGAGGACGGCGGCTGGACGACCGTCGCGCCCTCGGCGCTCGCGTTCGGGCGCTACGCCGCGCCGGAGGCGCTCGACGAGGCGGGCATCCGCTCGGTGATCGACGACTTCGCCGCGGCCGCCCGCAACGCCGTCGACGCCGGCTTCGACGCCGTCGAGGTGCACGCCGCCCACGGCTACCTGCTGCACCAGTTCCTGTCGCCGCTGTCGAACCACCGTGACGACGGATGGGGCGGCTCCTTCGAGGCTCGCACCCGGCTCGTGCTCGAGGTGGTCGACGCCGTGCGGGCCGCCGTGCCCGAGACCGTGCCCGTGATCGTACGCCTCTCGGCCACCGACTGGGTGGAGGGCGGATGGGACCTGCCGCAGACCGTGCGCCTCGCGACCCTGCTCGAGCAGCGCGGCGTCGACCTGCTCGACGTGTCGACCGGCGGGCTCGACCCGGCGCAGGCCATCGAGCTCGGCGTGGGCTACCAGGTGCCCTTCGCGCACGCGGTGCGCGAGGCCGTGTCGATCCCCGTGGCCGCGGTCGGGCTCATCGACGAGCCGGCGCAGGCGCAAGCCGTGCTCGACGAGGGCTCCGCCGACGTCGTGCTCATGGGCCGCCAGCTGCTGCGCGAGCCGAGCTTCCCGCGGCGCGCGGCCGGCGAGCTCGGCGCCGAGGTCGCCTGGCCGGTGCAGTACCTGCGCGCCCGCCGCTGAGCGGCGCGCGAGCCCCGCGCACTCAGCCCTGCGGGGCGTCGCCCTGCGCGCCGGCGATGTTGACGAGCCAGTTGATGCCGAAGCGGTCGACGGCCATGCCGAAGGCGTCGCCCCACGGCGCGGTCGCGAGCGGCTCGACCACGGTGCCGCCGTCGACGAGCTTGTCGTAGTAGCCGCTGAGCTCGGCGTGCTCCTCGGCGCCGCCGCTGATCGAGACGGAGATGTTCGAGCCGGGCACGAAGTCCATGCTGTTCGGCACGTCGGCGACCATGAGCGTGAAGCCGCTCGGGGTCTCGAGCTGGCCGTGCATGATCTTCTCGGCCTCGCTCGGGTCCTGGCTCACGCCGAACTCGCCGAAGGTGCTCGAGGTGGCCTCGCCGCCGAAGACCGAGCGGTAGAACGCGAGCGCCTCCTTCGCCTCGGAGCGGAAGTTGAGGTACGGGTTCAGTCGCGCGGCCATGTCGGCTCCTTCGTCGAGACGGGTGTCGAGCACGATCATCCTGCCGCCCTCCGACATCGCGCAAGACCCCGCATCGAGGTCTGCGGTGCGGGCTACGCTGACCGCATGTGCGGGCGCTTCGCGATCAACGACGACATGAACGAGCTGCTCGAGGCCTTCGTCGCCGAGCACGGCATCCAGGCGCTCGCGGACTGGCCCGCGACCCTCAGCATCGCCCCGACCGACGAGATCCCGATCGTGCGCGACCGGGTGCTCGACGACGGGCTGCGCCGCGAGATCGCGCTCGCCCGCTGGGGCCTGCGCACGTCGTGGATGCGCGGCCCCTCGCGTCCGCTCATCAACGCCCGCCTCGAGACCGCGGCCGAGAAGCCGACCTTCCGCAAGGCCTTCGCCGAGCGGCGCTGCGTCGTGCCGATGAGCGGCTACTTCGAGTGGCTCGAGGAGGACGGCGGCAAGCAGCCCTACTGGGTGCACGGCGACGGCCTGCTGGCCGCGGCGGCGATCGCCGAGCCCGTGCGGCGCGAGGACGGCGAGTGGGAGCTGACGGCGGCGATCCTCACCTGCGAGGCCGTCGACGGCGCCGGCGAGGTGCACGAGCGCATGCCCGTCTACCTGACGGCGGATGCGCGCGAGGCCTGGCTCGCGCCCGGCCGCCTCGAGGATCCGGCCGCCATGACCGGGCTCCTCGGCGCGAGCGCGATCGAGGTCGCGGCGGGCATCACGAGCCACGCCGTGGACCGGCGGATCAACCGCGCCGCGGACCGCTCGCTGCGTCACGATCCGACGGTGCTCGAGCCGATCCGCTGAGTCGTCCTCCACAGACTTGGCATGTCGGCGGTTTCCGGCATACTCTTCCTGCATTCGAACATCCGTTCGAACCCCCGACCAGCAGGAGGCCGCCGTGACCACGCTCATCGAACCCGACATCGTCGCCCTCTGGCTCGTCGACGGGGTGCCGGTACGACTCGTCTGGCGCGGCGAGCGCTGGCGCGCGAGCGACGCCCCGACGCGCATCGGCTCGCGCCCCGAGGACCTCTGGCACCCGGCGCTCACCCACCCCGTCGAGGCCTGGACCGGCTGGCGGCTGCAGGCCACGAGCACCCGCGGCGAGACGCTGATGTTCGAGGTGCGCGAGGCCGGCGACGGCGCCTGGCACCTGCTGCGCGCGTTCGACTGACGCGGTCGGCCATCGGGGCGGCGCGCGCTGCGCCCGCCCCGGTCGGCGCCGCAGCGCGAGCGCGGCGTGAGCGCGCCGTGCGGCAGTCCGCCGTGCAGCAGCGCACCGCGGCTGAACGATGGCGCAACGCAGAAGAGCCGCCCTGCTGGGCGGCTCTTCTGCTGTGATGGTGGACCTGAGGGGATTCGAACCCCTGACCCCCTGCATGCCATGCAGGTGCGCTACCAACTGCGCCACAGGCCCTCACGCGTTGCTTCCGAACCTCTCGGCTGCGGCGGCAACTCGACTAGCGTACTACAGTTTCGCGGCGCCGATGACCACCGGCGGCGACCGTTCATCCGCTCTCGCTAGGGTGGCCCCCAGGCGAGGGAGGGAGCCCCATGAACGATTCACGCGTCCTGGACGAGCCGCGCGCGCCGCGGCACCGCATCGACCCGAGGGCCCGCTGGTACTGGTTGATCGGCGGCGCCATCGGCTTCGTGCTGACCATGGTGGCGCTCATCGTGCCCGCGATCATCTGGGAGCCCATCCGCTTCTGGTTCCTGCTCGCCGCCGCCGTCATCGGAGCGCTCGAGCTGGTCTCCGTGCTCGTCGCGCCCTTCGTGCGCTACCGGGTGCACCGCTGGGAGGCGAGCGGCACGGCGGTCTACGCGAAGACCGGATGGATCAGCCGCGAATGGAAGGTCGCGCCGCTCTCGCGCATCCAGTCGGTCGAGGCCAAGCGCAACCCGCTGCACCAGATGCTCGGGCTCGCCGCGATCAAGGTGACCACCGCCTCCGCGCAGGGCGACATCGTCATCGAGGGCCTCGACCGAGAGCTCGCCGAGCGGCTCGTCGCCGAGCTCACGGAGGCGACCGAGCACACCGTGGGCGACGCGACGTGAGCGAGTCGACCACTCCCCCGGACTCCCTCGAGGAGCTCGCCGCCGCCGACCCGACGCCCTGGCGCCGGCTCTCGCTGCGCATGGTGCCGGCCGCGCTCATCCGCGCCGTCCTCGGTCTCATCCCCGCGGCGATCGCCTACTTCCTGCTCGGCGACACCGGCACGGGGTCGCTCATCGCGCTCGGCATCGGCGCGCTGAGCCTGCTCGGCCCGGTCGGCTACGTGCTGCGCTACCTGCGCTTCCGTTACCGCATCGTCGGCGGCGAGCTGCAGGTGACCTCGGGGCTGGCCACCCGAACGGTGCAGCGCATCCCGCTGCACCGCATCCGCACCGTCGACATCTCGGCCAAACCGGTGCTGCGCATCTTCTCGCTCGCCCTGCTGACGATCGGCACCGGGCAGCAGGTCGAGAGCGGCGCCGGCGCGCTGTCGCTCGACGCGATCCGAGGGCACGAGGCGGCCCAGCTGCGCGCCGAGCTGCTCGCGGGCGCCCGCCGAGCCGCCGAGGCGCGCGGGGAGACGACGGCGCCGATCGATGACGCGGCGCAGGGCGAGGCGGCAGCGCCGGGAGCGGACGCACCGGCCGCGGCGGAGTCCGCCCCAGCAGCCGCCCTCGGGGACGGCGCGCCCTCTCCGAGCGCTGAGGCGCATGCCGCCGGCGTCGAAGCACCGGCCACCGAGCCCGCGCCGCCCGGCGAGCGCACGGTGCTGCGGATGGACTGGACCTGGCTGCGCTACCGCCTGTTCAGCGCGTGGACCGTCGTGGTGCCCATCATCATCGTCGGCTTCGCCTTCCAGTTCGGGCCGCTGATCGGCATCGAGCCCGAGACGTGGTTCGACTGGTTCTTCACGAGCGTGATCGGCTCGGTGCCGCTCGTCGTCTGGGTGGCGGCGCTCGTCGTCGCGGTGCTGGTGATCGGCGGCATCGGCGGCTCGCTGCAGTTCGTCGAGGCGTGGTGGGGCTACCGGCTCGTGCACGAGCCCGAAGGACGCTACCTGGTGCGCCGCGGCCTGCTGACGACCCGATCGCTCACGATCGACCCCGAGCGGCTGCGCGGCGTGACGCTCACGGAGGCGCTGACCACCCGGCTGCTGCGGGGCGCGACCCTCGCGCCGATCGTCACCGGCATCAGCACGGCGCAGCAGATGAGCGAGTCCGGGGCGATGACGCCGACGACCTCGCGCGTCGCATCCATCCGGCTCGCGGAGGCGCTGCTCGGCGAGCCGGTGCTGGCGCAGGAGCGGCTGGCGCCCGGCTGGCTGGTGGCGCATCCGCCCGTCGCACGGCGCCGCATCGTCGTGCGCTACCAGCTGTGGAACCTGGTCCTGGCGATCGGGCTCGGCGCCGCGTGGTGGTTCTGGTCGTGGACGCCGTGGCTGCTGCTCGCGCCGGCGGTTCTGGCCGTGCTGCTCGTGCCCGCGGCGATCGCGAACGGGCGGACCCTCGGTCACCGCGTGCACGATGGCTCGCTCACGGCCCGTCGCGGCTTCTTCTGGCGGCGCACCGATGTAGTGCAGTTGCGCGGCATCAGCGGCGCGCACGTGACGCAGTCGATCCTGCAGCGGCGCCTCGGGCTCGCCTCGGTGATCGCGACGACCGCGGCCGGCGAGAAGCACTACACGGTCGTCGACGTGGCGCTCGGCACGGCGGCGGAGCTCGCGGCGCGGCTGGGCGGGCCCCAGTTCGCCGAGGAGCCGGAGCTGCTGCTCGCGACCGGCACCGCGAGGCCGGAACGGCCGCTCGCCGCCCGCGGCGACCAGCCGGAGCCGCTGGGCGCCGGCGACTGACCGGCCCGGAATGCGACGACGCCGCGCCCCGATGGGGCGCGGCGTCGTGCGGTGCTGGTGGCGCTACTCCGCGGTGGCGGCGGCGCGCTCGGGCAGCTCGATCGGGATGACCGGGCAGTCCTTCCAGAGGCGCTCGAGGGAGTAGTAGGTGCGCTCCTCCTCGTGGAACACGTGGATCACGATGTCACCGAAGTCGAGCAGCACCCAGCGGCCCTCGGAGCGGCCCTCCCGGCGCAGCGGCTTGTGCCCGGCGGCGATGAGCTTGTCCTCGATCTCGCTCGCAATCGAGAGCACGTTGCGCTCGTTGCGGCCGGTGACGAGCAGGAAGACGTCGGTGAGGGGCAGGGGCCCGGAGACGTCGAGCGCGACGAGGTCGTCGCCCTGCTTCTCATCGGCGGCGAGCGCGGCGATCTGCAGCTGCTCGAGGGCGTTGGCGGAGGCGGTCATGAAGTCCTAGCGTCGATTGGGGATCAGTTGGTGAAGCCGCCGGTGAGCATCACGACGACGAAGAGGCCGACGACGACGAGCGCCACGACGCCCGCGCCGATCGCGAGGGCGGTCGGGATGCCCCGGCTGCCGCGCGGCTTCTTGGCGGCCACGAGCCCGCGCGTGGCGCTGTGCGAGCTGATCGCACGGGCCGCGAGCACGGGCGTCGAGTCGGTCGAGACCTCTTCGTAGTCGCCCTGGTCGAAGAGACGGTCCACCTCGGAGGTGTCGTAGCGGCGCGGGTCGGCGCCGGAGCTGCCCAGCGAGCGGGGCAGCTCCATGGAGCCCGTCAGCAGCACCTCGCCCGTGAGGCCCAGCGGCCCGGTGAGGTTGCTCGGTTCGGGGATGGAGGGCAGCACGAGGGAGTTGGTCGAGTTCAGGGGCGAGGCGAAGCCCATGCCGCGGCCGATCGCGCCGGTGCCGCTCTGAGTGTCGTCCTCGGCCTCGGACTGACGGCTCCAGTGACCGACGCCGGGGCCGACGGGCGGCACGATGGTCTCGGCCACGGGACGCGCCTGGCGGTCCTCGACGGGCGCGGCCGTCGGCTCGCTCCCGCGCGCGTTCGGCGCGGACTCGTCGGCGATCGGCACCTGCCGGCGCCCGAACGGCTGCGGCGCGGTGCTGCTCAGATCGCCGGAGGATGCGGATGCATCGGCTGGCTCGTCGCCGACCGGCGCCTGCCAGGTGCCCCGGCGGCGGACCGCGGGCTGCTGCTCATCGGCCGGGGCCTGCTGCACGGTCGGCTGCTCGGTCGGCTCCTCGGGCACGGCCCACGCGGGAGCGGACTGCTGCGGCTGCGACCGCACCGGCTGGGCGCCGGGCTGGTCCGACGAGGCGGGAGCCTGCGGCTCGGCGGGCTGCGGCTCGGCAGCGGGCAGGTCGGCGATCCGCTCGGCGGCAACCTGAGGCTCGGCGTCGCGGTCGGCTGCGGACCCGGTCGACGGCAGGTCCGGCAGCTGCGCGGGCGGGGCCCAGTCGGGCACGGGCTGCGGAGCGACCTCGCGGGCAGGCGGGTTCGACCAGAAGGACGGCGCGGGCCGGTCGGCGGGCTCGGCGGCGGAGCCGAGCTGCGTGACGGCGGCCCATTGCGAGTCGGAGATCGGCTCGGGCTCGGCGGCGGGCGACTGCGGCTCGACGCGGGCCTGCTCGGCGGCGCGACGGGCGCGACGGCTGCCGGGCTCGGCGGCCGAAGCGGTGTAGGCGGAGGCGACGGGCGGCGCGGCGGGCTCGCTCGGTGCGGAGGGATCGGCGGATGCCGGCGCGGCGTCGGCGGTCGGTGCGGCCTCTGCGGCGGGCGCGGGCTCCGCGGCAGGCTCAGGGTCCGCAGCAGGCGCAGGCTGTGCAGCGAGCCCGGGCTCCGCGGCGGGCGCGGGCTCCTCGGCGCGCACCCGCGCGTCGCGACGGCGCAGGCCGGGCTCGGCGGCGCTGGCCACGGAGGCGGGCTGCGGGGCGGCGGCGCCGTCGACCGAGGCGGCGGAGGCGCGACGACCGCGGATCCGCTCGCCGGAGGCGTCGACCGCGCTGCCGGGCTGGATCTCGCTCTCGGGCTGCGCGGGCGCTGCATCGGCGGGCGCGCCGAAGGGCAGCGCGATCGGCGCCTCGGGCTCCGCGGCGGAGGCGGCCGATGCGGCGGAGACCGCCGAACCCTGCAGCGTGCCGTCGCCCTGACGCTCCCGCTCACGGGCCTGGCGTCGCGAGAGCGGCGCCTGGTCGTTCCACTGGGTCATGCCGGACTCCGATAGAGATGGTGCTTCGAGATGTACTGGACCACGCCGTCGGGGACGAGGTACCAGACCGGGTGCCCCCGTTCGACCCGGGCTCTGCAGTCCGTCGACGAGATGGACAGCGCGGGGACTTCCAGCCAGCTTACGTCCGCGCCTTCGAGAGCGGAAACCCGGCTCGGGTGCCCGGGGCGACTCACAGCGACGAATCGAGCCAGCGACCAGAGCTCGTCGGAGTCCTTCCAGCCCAGGATCTGGGCCACCGCATCCGCTCCGCTGATGAAGAAGAGCTCGGCCTCGGGCCGCTCGGCGTGCAGGTCGCGCAGCGTGTCGATCGTGTAGGTCGGGCCCTCGCGGTCGAGGTCGACCCGGCTCACGGAGAAGCGCGGGTTCGAGGCGGTGGCGATGACCGTCATGAGGTAGCGGTGCTCGGCGGGCGACGCCGCCTGCTTGTGCGAGGGCTTGCCCGTCGGCACGAAGACGACCTCGTCGAGGTCGAAGTGCTGGGCCACCTCGCTCGCCGCCACCAGGTGGCCGTGGTGGATGGGGTCGAAGGTGCCGCCCATCACGCCGATGCGCGGGGCACGGACCCGGCCGCCGTCGTCCTCGACGCGGCCGATCGGCGCGATCATGCCGCCGGCGCCGGGGTCAGTGACCGTGGCCGTGGTCGTCGTGGTGCTCGCCGCCGGTCTTGTGGCTGTGACGGTTCGAGACGTCGCGGTAGCTGAAGGTGACGAGACCGAGCACCAGCAGGATGCCGGCCATCGCGAGGCCGAACATCGGAGCGGGCATGAGCAGCGGAGCGAGCTCGTGCTCGGCTTCGGCGGCGGCGGCGATCGTGGTGATCAGCGACATGGAGGTGCTCCGTTCAGGACTGGGCTCGGGCCGTGGACCAGTCTAGCCGCGGCGGATCGATCAGCCGCGCACCTGGCCCTGGCCGCGCACGATCCATTTGGTGCTCGTGAGCTCGGGCAGGCCCATCGGGCCCCGGGCGTGCAGCTTCTGGGTGGAGATGCCGACCTCGGCGCCGAAGCCGAACTCGCCGCCGTCCGTGAAGCGGGTGGAGGCGTTCACCATGACCACCGCGGAGTCGACCTCGCGCAGGAAGCGCTCGGCGTTGCCCAGATCGTTGGTGATGATCGACTCGGTGTGCGCGGTCGAGAACGAGCGGATGTGGGCGATCGCCTCGTCCATCGAGTCGACCACGCGCACCGACAGCTCGAGCGCCATGTGCTCGGTCGCGTAGTCCTCGTCGGTGACGGGCAGCGCACCCGGCACGACGCCGATGGAGCGCTCGTCGGCGTGGATGGTCACCTGCGACTCCTGCAGCGCCGTGAGCACCGGGCCGAGCAGGCGCTCGGCGGCGCCCGCGTGCACGAGCACGGTCTCGACGGCGTTGCAGACGCTGGGGCGCTGCACCTTGGCGTTGCGCACGATGTCGACCGCCATGACCTCGTCGGCGCTCTCGTCGAGGTAGATGTGCACGACGCCCGCGCCGGTCTCGATGACGGGGACGGTCGACTCGCGCACGACGGTCTGGATGAGCTGGGCGCTGCCGCGCGGGATGAGCACGTCGACGAAGCCGCGGGCGCGCATGAGCTCGGTCGCGCCGTCGCGGCCGAACTCGTCGATGCTCTGCACGGCGTCGGCCGGCAGGCCGGCCGAGACGAGCGCCTCGCGCAGCAGCTCGACGAGCACGCCGTTGGTGTGCGACGCGGCGCTGCCGCCGCGCAGCACGACGGCGTTACCGCTCTTGATCGCGAGCGCGGCGATGTCGATGGTCACGTTGGGCCGGGCCTCGTAGATGGCGCCGATGACGCCGAAGGGCACCCGCACCTGGCTGATCTGCAGGCCGTTCGGCAGCGCGCGGCCGCGCACGACCTCGCCGACCGGGTCGTCGAGGCCGACGACGACCTCGACCGCCTCCGCGAGCCCGTCGAGGCGCGCCTGATCGAGGCGCAGGCGGTCGAGCAGGCCCGCGCCGATGCCGTTCTCGCGACCGTTCGCGAGGTCGAGCTCGTTAGCCGGCAGGATGCGCTCCGCGCCCGTGCGCACCGCCTCGGCGATCGCGAGCAGGGCGACGTGCTTCTGCTCGGTGGTCGCGGTGGCGAGCGCCGTCGAGGCGGTCTTCACGGCGGCGAGCTTGTCCTGCAGGGTCAGCGCGGTGGCGGCGTCGGGCATGCCCTCATCCTACGACCGGGCTCGGGATCCAGCGGAGCGCGAGCGACCGCGCTCGGTCGCGCGGGAGCACTGCGCCGCAGGAGCGGCGGCGCAGGAGCGGCGGCGCAGGAGCGGCGGCGCAGCCATGAGCACAGCGGAGCGCGAGCGACCGCGCTCGGTCGCGCGGGAGCAGCTGCGCCGCAGGAGCGGCGGCGCAGCCATGGGCTCAGGCCTCGCGGGCGGTGGCGTGGAACCAGGTGCCGATCGACTCGCCGGCGAGGGCCTGCGCCACCTGCGGCGTCGAGGTGAGCAGCACGGCAGTGCCGTTGCTCGCGGCCAGCTTGGCGGCGGCGATCTTGGTGCCCGCGCCGCCCGTGCCGACGCCGGCGGCGCCGATGTCGCCGATGCGCACGCCCGAGAGGTCGTCGTCGGCCGGCACCTCGGCGATGGGTCGCGCCCCGGGCTCGCCGGGAGGTGCCGTGTAGAGCGCGTCGATGTCGCTGAGCAGCACGAGCAGGTCGGCGCGCACGAGCCGGCTCACGAGCGCCGCGAGGCGGTCGTTGTCGCCGAAGCGGATCTCGTGGGTCGCCACGGTGTCGTTCTCGTTGACGATCGGCAGGATGCGCAGGCCGAGCAGGCGCTCCATGGCGCGCTGCGCGTTGCCGCGCGAGATCGGCTGCTCCAGGTCGCCGGCGGTCAGCAGCACCTGGCCCGCGACGATGCCGTAGCGGTCGAGGCTCTCCTGGTACCGGTAGACGAGCACGTTCTGCCCGACCGCGGCCGCGGCCTGCTGGGTGGCCAGGTCGGTGGGCCGTCCGTCGAGGCGCAGGAACGGGATGCCGGTGGCGATCGCGCCGGAGGAGACCAGGATCACCTCGGCGCCGCGGGCGTGCGCCGCCGCGAGGGCGTCGACGAGCGGGCCGATCTGGCCGGCGTTCGGCCCGGAGATCGAGGAGGAGCCGACCTTGACGACGATGCGCCGAGCGGTCGGCACCTCGTCACGGGATCGCAGCGGGACGGCAGGAGCCTGCGCCTCGGGCACGTGCAGCTCCTCGGTACCGCTCTCGCTCATCCGCTCCTCTTCCGGTCAGTCGGCGTCGCGCTCGTCGCCGCTGAAGCGGCGCTCCTGCCGCGCGGCGCGCAGGTTCTCGCCGTCGGCGTCCGCGTCCTCGCGCCACAGGCCGGCCTCGCGCTCGGCGCGCAGCTCGGCACGGGCCGCCTCCTTGGCGTCCATGCGCTCCTGGTAGGACGCGCGGCGGTCCTTGCTGGTGCGCCGGGTGCGGTCGCCGATGCGGTCGTCCGTGCCGCGGGGGCCGGTCAGCAGCTCGGCCGCCGAGGTCAGCGTGGGCTCCCAGTCGAAGACGATGCCCTCGCCCGGCCCGATGACGACGGTCGAGCCGGCGATCGCGCCGGCTTTGAAGAGGTCGTCCTCGACGCCGAGCTTCGCCAGGCGGTCGGCGAGGAAGCCGACGGCCTCGTCGTTGGTGAAGTCGGTCTGGGCGACCCAGCGCTGGGGCTTCTCGCCGAGGATGCGGTAGATGTTGCCGTAGGTGCCGCCCTCGACCACGATGCGGTGGTCCTTCTCGCCGACGCCCTTGGGGCGCAGCACGATGCGCTGCACGACCGGCGCGGCGGCGCGCTCGGCGCGATCCTGCTCGACGAGGGCGGAGAGGGCGAAGCCCAGCTCGCGCAGCCCCTCGCGGGCGACCGTCGAGATGAGGAAGACGCGGTAGCCGCGCTGCTCGAGGTCGGCCTTGACGAACTCGGCCAGCTCCCGGGCCTCGGGCACGTCGATCTTGTTGAGCGCGACGAGCTGCGGGCGCTCGAGCAGCGGCGTCTGGCCCTCGGGCACCGGGTAGGCACCGAGCTCGCCGAGGATGACCTCGAGGTCGCTGAGCGGGTCGCGGCCGGGCTCGAGCGTGGCGCAGTCGAGCACGTGCAGCAGCGCGCTGCAGCGCTCGACGTGGCGCAGGAACTCCAGGCCGAGGCCCTTGCCCTCGCTCGCGCCCTCGATGAGGCCGGGCACGTCGGCGATGGTGAAGCGGCTGTTCTCGATGTCGACCACGCCGAGGTTTGGGTGCAGCGTCGTGAAGGGGTAGTCGGCGATCTTCGGCTTCGCGGCGCTCATGGCGGCCACGAGGCTCGACTTGCCGGCGCTCGGGTAGCCCACGAGCGCGACGTCGGCGACGGTCTTGAGCTCGAGGAGGACGTCGCCCTCCCAGCCCGGCACGCCGAGCAGCGCGAAGCCGGGGGCCTTGCGCTTGGTGGTGGCGAGAGCGGCGTTGCCCAGGCCGCCCTGGCCGCCGGGGCCGATCACGTAGCGGGTGCCCGGCTCGGTGAGGTCGATCAGCTCGTCGCCGTCGGCGTTCTTGACGACGGTGCCGACGGGCACCGAGAGCACGAGCTCCTCGCCGTTGTGGCCGGCGCGGTGGTCGCCCATGCCGGGGCCGCCGTTGTCGCTCGAGCGATGCGGCGCGCGGTGGTAGTTCAGCAGGGTGGTGACCTGCGGGTCGGCGAGCAGCACGATGTCGCCGCCGTGGCCGCCGTTGCCGCCGTCGGGGCCGGCGAGGGGCTTGAACTTCTCGCGTTTGACCGACACGCAGCCGTGGCCGCCGTGGCCCGCGCGGAGGTGCAGGGTGACTTGGTCGACGAAGGTCGCCATGCTCCGTGCTCCTCTCGTGGTGCTGGTCCGCGGCGATCGACGATCGAGCGGATGCGGCACCGCCGCCTCAGCGGGCGGTGCCGGTTCGCGGGGACGAGCCCTGCGGTCGCGGGGCGATCGGCGCGATCAGCCCGCGGAAACGGCGAAGGCGGGCCGAAGCCCGCCTCCGCTCGCTGCGCTGCGTCTCAGGAAGCAGCGGCGACGATGTTGACGACCTTGCGGCCGCCCTTCTGGCCGAACTCGACCGCACCGGCGGCGAGGGCGAACAGGGTGTCGTCGCCACCACGGCCGACGTTGGCGCCGGGGTGGAAGTGGGTGCCGCGCTGGCGGACGATGATCTCGCCGGCGAGGACGACCTGACCGCCGAAGCGCTTCACGCCGAGGCGCTGCGCGTTGGAGTCACGACCGTTGCGGGTGGAGCTTGCGCCCTTCTTATGTGCCATGTCTGAGCCGCCCTTACTTGATGCCGGTGATCTTGACGCGGGTGAGGTCCGCGCGGAAGCCCTGGCGCTTCTTGTAACCGGTCTTGTTCTTGAACTTCTGGATGACGATCTTCGGACCGCGGAGGTCGGTGAGGACCTCGGCGGTCACGGTGACCTTCGCGAGCGACTTGGCGTCGCTCGTGATCTTGTCGCCGTCGACGAGGAGCACAGGGGCCAGCGTGATGTTGCCCTGCTCGTCGGACTTGATGCGGTCGATGGTCAGGATCGTGCCGACCTCGACCTTCTCCTGGCGGCCGCCGGCGCGCACGATTGCGTAAACCACGTGAAACCCTTACTCGATAGACAAAGAAGACGTTGGCGTCTTGCGCGAGCTCGGCCCAGCGCACACCAAAGTGAGAGCATAGCCGACTGATGCCGGCCCGGTCAATTCTCGTCGCGCGTCGGATGTAGGAATCCGGCGCAACTACCATGATGCCATGACCGTGCTGCTGGATCCGCCGCTCTGGCCCGCGCACGACACGCTCTGGTCGCATCTCGTGAGCGACGCCTCGCTCGAGGAGCTGCACGACTTCGCCCGCAGGCTCGCCCTGCCGCCGCGCAGCTTCGACCTCGATCACTACGACGTACCCGCCTCGCGCTACGACGAGCTCGTCGCGGCGGGCGCTTCGCCGGTCAGCGCGAACGAGCTCGTGCGCCGGCTCATCCGCAGCGGGCTGCGCGTCACGGAGCGCGAGCGGCGCGCGAGCGGGCGCTGAGCGCATCCGCTCGCCCGTGGCCCGGAGCGGGTCTCAGGCGCCGTCGGGCGGCAGCAGATCGGGGCGCACGCGCCTGGTGCGCTCGAGCTGCTGCTCGCGGCGCCAGGCGGCGATGGCGCCGTGGTTGCCGCTGAGCAGCACCGGCGGCACCTCGTGGCCGCGCCACTCGGCGGGCTTGGTGTAGCTCGGGTATTCGAGCAGGCCGTCCTCGTGGCTCTCCTCGACGAGGCTCTCGGGGTTGCCGACGACGCCCGGCACGAGCCGGCCGATGGCCTCGATCATGGCGAGCGAGGCGACCTCGCCGCCGTTGAGCACGTAGTCGCCCAGGCTCAGCAGTCGCACCCGGCCCCGGCCCTCGGCGTGCTCGACGACACGGTGGTCGATGCCCTCGTAGCGGCCGCAGGCGAAGACCAGCTGCTGCTCGTGGGCGAGCTCGCGGGCGATGGCCTGGGTGAAGCGCTCCCCCGCCGGCGACGGGAAGATCACGACGGGATCGGAGGCGGAGTCCTCGGCGTCGAGGATCGCGTCGAGCGCGAGCCCCCAGGGCTCCGGGCGCATGACCATGCCCGCGCCGCCGCCGTAGGGCGTGTCGTCGACCGTGCGGTGCCGGTCGACGGTGAAGTCGCGCAGGTCGTGCACGCGGCTGTCGATGAGGCCCTTCTGGCGGGCCTTGCCGAGCAGCGAGACGTCGAGCGCCTCGAAGAAGGCCGGGAAGATCGTGACGAGGTCGAGCCGCATGGCGCTCAGCCTAGGAGGCGGGGTCGGCGTCGCCGGCGAGCTGCTCCGCGGGCGCCTCGTCCTCGTCCGGCAGCTCCTCGAAGAGGCCGGCGGGCGGGGTGACCACGAGGGTGCCGGCGGCGAGGTCGACGCTCGGCACGATGGCCTTGACGAAGGGCACCAGCACCTCGTCGCCCGCGAGGGTCTTGATGCCGAGCAGATCCTGCGCCGGCAGGTGCACGACCTGGGCGACGATGCCGATCTTGACGCCGTCGCGCAGGGCGCTGAGGCCGACCAGCTGGTGGTCGTACCAGGCGTCGTCCTCGACGGGGAGCTCGGCCGTGGCCTGCTCGACCCAGAGGATGGCCTTGATGAGGCCCTCGGCCGCGGAGCGGTCGTCGACGCCCTCGAAGAAGGCGACGGGGCTCTCGTTGTACCAGCGCAGCTCGCGCAGGGTGATGCTCTTCCCGTGCCACGCGTGCGACGCGGGCACCTGCAGGGAGAAGACGGAGCCCTTGGCGAAGCGCCGATCGGGTTCGTCGGTGTACAGCTCCACCTTGATGGCGCCCTTGAGGCCGTGGGCCTTCAGGAGTCGCCCCACCCGGAGCTGGGTGCGTGCGGGGTCCGGCGTCTCAGGAATCGGTGTCCACCACGTCCACGCGAACGCGCTTGCCGTCGGCGAGCGCGGAGACGAGCGTGCGGAGCGCCTTGGCCGTGCGGCCGGCGCGGCCGATCACGCGACCGAGGTCCTCGGGGTGCACGCGCACCTCGAGGACCTCGCCGCGGGTCGAACCCTTCGCCACGACATCGACCTCGTCCGGGTGATCCACGATCCCCTTGACGAGATGTTCGAGAGCGGCTGCGAGCACGGTTCGTCCTTCGTTACTGCGGTTGTTGCTGGGGCGCCGAGATTACTCGGCGGCCTCGGTCGACTCGGCCTCGGCGGCGGGCGCCTCGGCGGCCTCCTCCTTGGCGGGAGCCTTCTCGGCCTTGGGCTTGAGCACGGGCTTCTTCGCGGCGTCGACCGTGAAGGGGGCCTTCGGCTCGGCGACCTTGACGGTGCTGACCGCGTTGGCGTCGCCCTTGAACTTGCCCCAGTCGCCCGTGAGCTTGAGGATCGCGGCGACCTGCTCGGTCGGCTGCGCGCCGACGGAGAGCCAGTACTGCGCGCGGTCCGAGTCGACCTCGATGAACGAGGGCTCCTCGGTGGGGTGGTACTTGCCGATCTCCTCGATCACACGACCATCGCGCTTGGTGCGCGAGTCGGCGACGACGATGCGGTAGTAGGGCGCCCGGATCTTACCGAGGCGCTTGAGGCGGATCTTGACAGCCACGAATGCTCCTGAAAATGATGTCGTAAGTAGTTCGAACTGCCGGTCGTGGGCGTGGGGGCACACTCGACATGAAGCTCTGAGGGGGAATCCCGACGGAGGATAGAGGGTCGTCCGAAGGGCTCCAAAGGATCATTCTGTCAGATTTCCTGCGCGCCGGGAAATCCCTCGCCCCGCCCGTGCCAGGATCCGTACCGGGTGCGAACGGCGGACCCGGGGAGTGGGGCCGGCATGGGCGCGCAGCCGACGAGCATCGACTTCGCCCGCTCCCCGCGCTCGAGCGTGGGCATCGAGTGGGAGCTCGCGCTCGTCGACCGCGGTTCGGGCGAGCTGGTGCCGCTCGCCGACGACGTGCTCGCAGCGGCGAGGCTGCCCGAGGCGCCGAACGGCCCGCAGCTGACCCGCGAGTTCCTCACGAACACGGTCGAGATCGTCTCCGGTGCGCACGCCCGGGTGGGCGACGCGGTGACCGATCTCGGGGCCGGGCTCGACGCGGTGCTCGCGGCGGCGCATCCGCTCGGCATCGACCCGATCGGCTCGGGCACGCACCCCTTCAGCCGCTGGGCCGACCAGGAGGTGACCGACAGGGAGCGCTACGCGACCCTCGTCGACCGCGCCCGCTGGTGGGGGCGGCAGATGACGATCTGGGGCGTGCACGTGCACGTGGGCATCGAGCGGCGCGACAAGGTGTTGCCGATCATGAACGCGCTGCTCACCTACTACCCGCACCTGCAGGCGCTGAGCGCCTCGAGCCCGTTCTGGGAGGGCGACGACACCGGGTACGCCTCGAACCGCGCCCTCGTCTACCAGCAGCTGCCCACCGCCGGGCTGCCCTACCTGCTCGACGACTGGGCAGCCTACGAGCGGATCGTCGGCGACCTGCGCCACACGGGCGTGATCGAGCACCACTCCGAGCTGCGCTGGGACCTGCGCCCCTCGCCCGGCTGGGGCACCCTCGAGGTGCGCATCTGCGACGGCCAGCCCACGCTGCGCGAGGTGGCCGTGCTCGCGGCGCTCGTGCAGTGCCTGGTCGAGCACCTCTCCGAGCGGCTCGATCGCGGCGAGACCCTCGAGGTGCTGCCGCCCTGGTACCTGCGCGAGAACAAGTGGCGTGCGGCCCGGTACGGCATGGACACGATCCTGATCCGCAACCGCGCCGGCGACGAGCGGCTCGTGACGGAGGACCTCGCCGAGCTGCTCGAGACCCTGCGGCCGATCGCCGAGCGCCTCGGCTGCAGCGCCGAGCTCGACGACGTGGCCGTGATCCTCGAGCACGGCGCCAGCTACCAGCGGCAGCTGCGGGTCGCCGAGCGCAGCGCCGGCGACGCGCGCGCGGTGGTCGGCGCTCTGGCAGCCGAGCTGCGGGCGGGCACGCCCTCCGCCTGATCCGCCGCTCCGGTGGGCGGACGAGCGGATGCGGTGGGCCCGCATCCGCTCGCCCGTCGCGATCGTCCGCTCAGCCGTTGCGCGCGTCGCGCCAGGCCAGCCAGCGCCGCACCGGCTCGAGGTCGTAGTCGGGGCCGGTGATGCCGAGGGTGAAGAGCGTGACGCCCTGCTCGAGCAGCTGCTCGGCGTCGGCCTCGCTGCGGTTCCTGAGCTCGTTCGAGAGCTCGATCTCGCTGGTGTCGCGGCCGACGGCCTCGCCGTGCTCGCGCAGGATGCCGAGCTTGCGGGGCAGGTCCTCGGGCGGGGTGAAGGAGTGCCAGATGTCGGCGTGCTTCGCCACGAGGCGCAGCGTCTTCTTCTCGCCGCCGCCGCCGATGAGCACGGGGATGTCGCGCACGGGCGGCGGGTTCAGCTTCGGCCAGCGCGCCTCGATGCGCGGCAGCGCCTCGGCGAGCGCGTCGAGGCGGCCGCCGACGGTGCCGAACTCGTAGCCGTACTCGTCGTAGTCGCGCTCGAACCAGCCGGAGCCGGTGCCGAAGATGAAGCGGCCATCGGAGATGTGGTCGATGGTGCGGGCCATGTCGGCCTGCAGGTCGGCGTTGCGATACGAGTTGCAGTTGACGAGCGCACCGAGCTCGACGGTGCTGGTGAGCTCGGCCCAGGAGGCCAGCTCGGTCCACGACTCGAAGTGCAGCCCGTCGGGCTCGCCCGAGAGCGGGTAGAAGTGGTCCCAGTTGAAGAGCACGTCGACGCCGAGCTGCTCGAGCTCGAGCACCGTCGCTCGGATCTTCGGATAGGTGGCGTGCTGCGGCTGCACCTGGACGCCCAGGCGGATGCGACGAGTGGTCATGCGCCGAGCCTACGGACCCGCGCGGCCCCCTCGGAAGGGCGGGCCGCTCAGCCCTTGCCGAGCATCCGCTGGATCGTGGCGAGGTCCTCGGCGCTCGGCTCGGCGGCGCCCTTGCCCAGGCCGAAGGACGAGCCGCCCGCGGTGGTCGGCGCGGGGCCCGCGGCGACGGCCGCGTTCTCGGCGGCGCGCTTGGCGGGGTTGCCCGACTTCGAGCCGGCCTTGCCCTTGCCCTTGACCGCCTTGCGGCTGCGTCCGCCGGCGCCGCCGGGGATCGGGCCCATGCCGGGGATCTGCGGCATGCCGCCCTTGGCGACCGTCTTCATCATCTTGCTCGCCTGCTCGAAGCGCTGCACGAGCTGGTTGACGTCGGTGACCGTCATGCCGGAGCCCCTCGCGATGCGCACGCGGCGCGAGCCGTTGAGCAGCCTGGGCGTGGTGCGCTCCGCCGGGGTCATCGACTGGATGATCGCCTCGGTGCGCACGATCTCGCGCTCGTCGAAGTTGTCGAGCTGGTCGCGCATGCCGCGCGCGCCCGGCAGCATGCCGAGCATGCCCTTGAGCGAGCCCATCTTCTTGAGCTGCTGCATCTGCTGCAGGAAGTCGTCGAGGGTGAAGCTGTCGGTCGCGAACTTCTCGGCGACCTTGCGCGCCTCGTCCTCGTCGAAGGCGCCCTGCGCCTGCTCGATGAGGGTGAGGATGTCGCCGAGGTCGAGGATGCGGCTCGCCATGCGGTCGGGGTGGAAGGGCTCGAACTCGGTGAGCTTCTCGCCCGTGGAGGCGAAGATGATCGGGCGGCCGGTGATGCTGGCCACCGAGAGCGCGGCACCGCCTCGGGCGTCGCCGTCGAGCTTCGAGAGCACGACGCCGGTGAAGTCGACGCCCTCCTGGAAGGCGCGGGCCGTGGCGACCGCGTCCTGGCCGATCATCGCGTCGATGACGAAGAGCACCTCGTCGGGGTCGACGGCCTTCCGGATGTCCGCGGCCTGCTTCATGAGCTCGGCATCCACGCCGAGACGGCCGGCCGTGTCGACGATGACGACGTCGTGCTGCTTCTGCTTGGCGAAGGCGACGCCGTCCTTGGCGACCTTCACCGGGTCGCCGACGCCGTTGCCGGGCTCGGGAGCGTAGACGGCGACGCCGGCCTGCTCGGCGACGACCTGCAGCTGGTTGACGGCGTTGGGGCGCTGGAGGTCGCTCGCGACGAGGATCGGGGTGTGCCCCTCGCCCTTGAGGTGCAGCGCGAGCTTGCCAGCGAGCGTGGTCTTGCCGGCGCCCTGGAGGCCGGCGAGCATGATGACGGTCGGCGGGTTCTTGGCGAACTCGAGGCGGCGCTGCTGGCCGCCGAGGATGCCGACGAGCTCCTCGTTGACGATCTGCACGACCTGCTGGGCCGGGTTGAGGGCCTTGTTGACCTCGTCGCCGAGGGCGCGCTCGCGCACCGCGCCCGTGAAGGTCTTGACGACCTCGAGCGCGACGTCCGCGTCGAGCAGGGCCCTGCGGATCTCGCGGACCGTGCCGTCGACGTCGGATGCGGTGAGCTTGCCGCGCGTACGGAGGTTCTTGAACGTATCCGCGAGGCGGTCGCTGAGGGTGCCGAAGGTCGCCATGATCCGAGCAGTCTACCGGCGGGTGCTGCGCGGCTCCGCCCGGCGGTCTAGCGTGACGGGCATGACCGGTGCCGCGCTCATCCTGCCCTTCGACGGCCGCTCCCCCGAGCTCGACCCCACCGCCTGGGCGGCGCCGAACGCCACGCTGATCGGCCGGGTGCGCCTCGAAGCCGACTCGAGCGTCTACTACGGCGCGGTCCTGCGCGGCGACCGCGACGAGATCGTGCTCGGCGCCGGCAGCAATCTGCAGGACGGTGTCGTGGTGCACGCCGACCCCGGCAGCCCGGCGCTGATCGGCCGCGGGGTGAGCGTCGGCCACCGCGCGATGCTGCACGGCTGCACGATCGGGGACGACGTGCTCATCGGCATGAGCGCGACGGTGCTCAACGGTGCGGTGATCGGCGCCGGCTCGCTCGTCGCCGCGGGCGCCGTCGTGCTGGAGGGGGCGGTCGTGCCGCCCGGTTCGCTCGTGGCGGGGGTGCCCGCGAAGGTGCGCCGCCCGCTGAGCGCCGAGGAGCTCGAGCACATCCGCCGCAACGCCGCGACCTACCGCGAGCTGACCGCCGCGCACCGCCTGCTCTAGCCGCGGCGGTGCATGACGGCCGGCAGCGCCGCCGCGGTGAGCGGATCGCCGGGCAGCGCCGACGACGCCGGCGGCGGGCAGACGGCGTCGATGACGAGCGCGGCGTAGCGGCGCCACAGCTGCGGGTGCGCCTCGCCCGCCCGATCGGCGACGCCGCCGATCATCATGGTGAGCAGCGGCACGTCGCGGGCCGCGAAGCCCTCGCGGACGACGCCGGCCGCGCGGGCGCGCTCGATGACCCGCTCGACCTCCTCGCCCAGCCGGTCGCGCTCCTCGCGCAGGTCGTCGGTGCCGTGCGGAGCTCCAGCGACGGCCTCGTGGATGGCCCGGTCGCGCACCCGCACGGCCATGACCTCGTGCAGGTAGCCGCGCAGCGCCTCGCGGGGGTCGTCGACCTCTGCCGCTCGCTGGGCGAGCCCGCGGAGCACGGCGAACTTGTCGGCGCGCAGCGCGGCGATCACCGCGTCCTTGTCGGCGAAGCGGCGGTAGACGGTGCCGACGCCGACCCCGGCCTCGTGGGCGATGTCGTTGAGCGTGACGCCGAGGCCTCGCTCGGCGAAGAGCCGGCGGGCGGTGTCGAGGATCAGCGCGCGGTTGCGCAGCGCGTCGGCGCGCAGCGGGCGGGCGGCGTCGGGCTCGGCGGCCGTCTCGGCCGTGGTCGGGGTCATGCGGGAAACGGTAGCCGAATCCTGCGGGAATAAGTGGATGCAGAGCATCCGTTTACAGGTACGCTGCAACGCGGCGCCCGCCCTCCACCCCTCAGATCGACGGAGAACCCCTTGTCCTCATCCGCTCCGGCCACCGCCGCGAAGGACCACCGCTGGCTCGGCCTCGCGGTCATCGCCATCGCCCAGCTCATGGTCGTGCTCGACGCGACCATCGTGAACATCGCCCTGCCTTCCGCGCAGGAGGCCCTCGGCTTCGCCGACGAGCAGCGCCAGTGGGTCATCACCGCCTACGCGCTCGCGTTCGGCTCGCTCCTGCTGCTGGGCGGCCGCCTCGGCGACCTGTTCGGCCGCAAGAACACCTTCATCATCGGGCTCATCGGCTTCGCCCTCGCCTCAGTGCTCGGCGGCTTCGCCGAGAGCTTCGAG
>Ga0265798_10000960_pt1 | contig 46070 bp, 49 predicted proteins | sample P3T30metagenome_FD_192430 | JGI IMG/M metagenome (GOLD analysis project Ga0265798, IMG submission 192430) | Plant litter microbial communities from East Loma Ridge, Irvine, California - P3 T30 | ecosystem: Environmental > Terrestrial > Plant litter > Unclassified | place: USA: California... | reverse complement strand
TTCTTAAAATGTAACACACAAGCCTCTTCATTGCCAAATTCTACCCCAAAACTAAAAATATTCATCGCAATCTTTTAAGTATCAAACAAATATACGAAAATATGATGAGTTACGGATATGCATAAAAGAAATAAATGACCAGCATAATAATACAAAACAAAACGAAAAATAAAATCCATTTTCCATAGGAATTGCTTTCTACATACAGCGTGCTTTGTTTTTGTGAAATCGGATGTTTTCTATTGAAAAATTTTGTTTCGTAAATCAAAAGCTCAGGATTGTTCCCGAGCATCTTTTTTACTTTATCCCAATTCGGGTCAGTGGGATAAATAATTCTTTCCGGATTACTTCCTTCCTTAATTTTTATCTCAATCTTCCCATTGATGTTAGTCATATTTACATTAATATTCGAAAAGTCATTCAGCAATTCAGATGAGAATAGCATTTTTTTGCTTTGAAGACTTTCTACAAACTTTTTTGCGGTTGACAAATCCATTCCTGCCGTATCGCGAACAAGTTTTATAGCTTCTAATTTTTTATGTTGCTGCAAAAGTTGGTTAAGTTGTTCATCCGTTTGATTTTTTTGAAATAAATCATCAGTGGAAATGCTTGAAGTGTGATGATAAGCAGATTTTGTAATCAGATGAGATCTACTTATACTTTCAACAATATCTTTGCATTCTTTCAGACTCAACCCTGTTTTGTCTTTAACTACTTTTATCGCAGAAATCATCTCATTTCTATGAATCAACTGTTGTACTTCTGAAAGTATGTTATGTTTTTCGAGGAAAAGGTTGTAGTCATCCATTTTTAGAGCACTTTATTCGGTAATTTACGAAATTACAAAAAAACTCGGGCGGAAAAAATCGAAGATTTTTTCCGCCCGAGCCCAAAATTATAACTATGAAAAAAACTATTTTGGTTCCAAAACACTTATTGGAATAATACATTCTTCTAACGAGATCCCACCGTGTTGGTAGGTTTCTTTATAATAATTGACAAAATGGTTGTAATTTTTCGGATACGCTAAAAACGTATTATTCTTGGCGAAAATGTATTTCGAACTTAAGTTTCCTTTTGGTAAAAATATTTTCTCAGGATTGGTAACAGCCCATACATCTTTCTCGTCATACGTCAAGCTTTTCCCTGTTTTATAACGGATGTTGGTTGAAGTTTCTCTGTCTCCGACAACACGACTTGGTTTTTTAACGTAAACAGTTCCGTGATCGGTTGTAATGACTAATTTATACCCGCTTTCTGCCGCCAATTTGATAATCTTAATTAAAGATGAATTCTCAAACCAGTTCGACGTTAATGAACGGAAAGTTTTATCGTCTCTGATCAATTGGTCAACAATATGATTGTCTGTTTTTGCATGAGATAAAATATCGATAAAATTGTAAACGATTACCAAAAGGTCATTATTTTTATGCTGGTTGAAATCTTCATAAATCTTTTTCTCAAAATCGGCATTCAAGATTTTCAGATATTTCATCGATTTAGAATTTAAACCAATTCTTTTCATCTGATCTTCCAAAAAGTCACGCTCATACTCATTTTTATTTCCGTCTTCATTGTCATTAAACCATTTATCAGGAAAACGTTTTTCAATTTCTGACGGAAGCATTCCCGCAAAAAATGAATTTCTTGCATATTGAGTTGCTGTAGGAAGAATACTGTAATAGTAATCTTCAGATACCTTATTGTAAAATTTAGTAAATAAAGGCTCAATCACTTTCCACTGATCATATCTCAAATTATCAACCATCAGCAAAAGAACTTTATCTTTCTCAACCTCAGGTTTTACCTTATCTCTAAACAATGTGTGGCTCATCAATGGCTTATCACCGCCATTCAACCAGTCTTCATAATTGTTTTCAATAAATTTAGCGAACTGAATATTGGCTTCCTCTTTTTGAGATTGCAGCAAATCTGCAAATTCGTTGTCGGCAACTTTGTCAAATTTCAATTCCCAGTTGACGATTTTTTTATAATATTCTGCCCAGTCCTGGTACGTTCTCAAATAAGAAAGCTCCATAGAAAGGTTTCTGAATTCCTGCTGATATTGAATAATAGTCTTCTGCTCGACAAGATTATCTTCCTGAAGATTCTTTTTTAGAGATAATAATATTTGGTTAGGATTTACCGGTTTCAAAATATAATCTGCAATCTGAGATCCGATTGCTTCTTCCATGATGTGTTCTTCTTCACTTTTCGTAACCATCACAATTTTCAGAGAACTGTCTTTCTCTTTAATCATCGGGATTGCTTCAAGACCGGAAATTCCGGGCATATTTTCATCTATAAGCGTCAATGCAAATTTTTCTGAATCTATCAGTTCTAAAGCCTCGTTCACATTGTTTACGGGAGTTACGTGGTAACCCTTTTTTTCTAAAAATACGATATGAGGTTTGAGTAAATCTATTTCATCATCGATCCATAATATTTTTTCTGACATAAAAGTTTAATTTTTCTACGGTTATTGTATCAAAACTGCGACCAAAAGCCTTTAATAAAAGCCAAATTGATGCGGTTAAAAGTTAAATCTTAGTTAAAGATGTTTTTGATTTTAAACATTAACTATGTGGTATGAAGATACTCTAAAATCTTCGGTTTTAAAAGCATTATTAATAAAAATTCATTTGATTAAGTTTTGCAATTTTCTCTAAATTAAGTTTAATACCTTAATTTTGCATTCATCACAGTTATTTCAATGCAGAACAAGCTTAAAATTATCAACGATCCTGTACACGGTTTCATTAAAATTCCTCACGAAATTTTATTCGATATTATCGAACATCCTTATTTTCAGAGGTTAAGGAGGATTTCACAGACCGGACTTTTAAACTTAATTTTTCCGGGAGCTACACATACAAGATTTCATCATGCTTTAGGAGCGATGCACTTGATGTTTACCGCTTTGGAAACTTTAAAGCAAAAAGGAATTCAGATTTCTGAAGAAGAGGAAAAAGGAGCGATGTTGGCAATTTTAATGCACGACATCGGTCACGGCCCGTTTTCTCATGCGTTGGAAAATATGCTGATGGATGACTGGCATCACGAAAATCTTTCTTTATTATTAATGAACAGATTGAATGATGAGTTTAACGGACAGCTTTCTACAGCGATAGAAATGTTCCAAGGGAAATATCACCGAAAGTTTTTTAATCAGTTGATTAGTTCACAATTAGATGTTGATCGTTTAGATTATTTGAAGAGAGACAGCTTTTTCACAGGAGTTTCTGAGGGAAATGTGAATACCCAAAGAATTATTTCAATGATGAATGTCTGCGAAGACGAATTGGTCATCGATGCAAAAGGTGTTTATTCGATTGAAAATTTCCTTACAGCAAGAATGTTCATGTATTGGCAGGTGTATTATCATAAAACATCGGCTTTAGCAGAATTTATTTTGGTTAAAATTTTACAGAGAGCTAAATATCTGGCTTCGCAAGGAGTAGATTTGCCTGCAACAGAAAATTTAAAGTACTTTCTAAATCGTGAGAAAAGCGAAGAAACCGACGAAGATGTGCAAAGGTTTACCCAAATGGATGATAATGATATTATTCATGCGATGAAAGTTTGGCAGACTTCTGATGATTTTATTCTTTCATATTGGTGTCAGTGTGTCATCCAGAGAAACCTTCCGAAAACGATTATTTCTTCCCAACCTTTCGATCCGGAATTTGTAAAAGAAAAAATAAAAAGCACCAATGAGTTTTTAGGAATAAATAATGCTCACGAACTCATACACGAGATTGAGCGCAGCTTGTTGCCTTATAATACGGATAAACAACCGATCTATTTATTACAGAAAAGCGGAAAAATATTAAGACTAGATGAATCTGAAGACCAACTTTTATCAGGATTAATTACAAATAAAACGACGCGGTATATTCTTACTTTTCCAAGACATTAAATGAGTTTAAATTCTTAAAGAATATTAAAATCTGTATTCCTCAAACTAAAAAATGTTGGTGAATAATAGAATTTGTTATCTTTGCAGAATATGGAATTCACAGCTTCGCAAATTGCGAGTTTTATTGACGGAAAAATTATAGGTGACGAACATGCACTTATAACAGGAGTTTCGCCTATTGAAAGTGGGGAAGCAGGGCATCTTTCTTTTATTGCCCAGGAACGTTTTTCTCAATATTTAGATACTTCGAATTGCTCCGTTCTTATAGTTTCGGAAGATATTTTAACCAAAGAAAGTTACGACCAGACGATCATTGCTGTGAAAGATGCCTATCTTTCTTTTCAGGTTCTGATGAATTTATATCAGGAAATGCAGGGAAGAAAAGAAGGTATTGAAGACGGTGCTTCTATTCACGATACCGCAGTGGTGGGTGATAAAGCGTATGTCGGAGCATTTACTTACGTTTCGGAGAAATCCAAAATTGGGGATGGATCACAGATTTATCCTCAGGTTTATATCGGAAAAGGTGTGAAGATCGGTAAAAACTGTAAAATTGACAGTGGTGCAAGAATTTACGATTACTGTATTATTGGTGATAATTGTGTGATTCATTCCAACACAGTGATTGGTGGTGATGGGTTTGGTTTTCAACCGACTGCTGAAGGTTTCAAAAAGATCCCTCAACTGGGTAATGTAATTATTGAAGATGATGTTGAAATCGGTTCAAACTGCAGTATCGACAGAGCTACAATTGGTTCAACAGTAATTGGTAAAGGAACAAAAATCGATAACTTGATCCAAATCGCACACAACGTAAAAATTGGCCAGAACAACGTAATCGCTTCACAAACTGGGATCGCAGGTTCTACAATCGTTGGTGACTGGAATCAAATCGGTGGTCAGGTAGGCATCGTAGGACACATCAAAATTGGAAGTCAGGTGAAAATACAGGCACAAAGTGGTGTGAACTCTCATGTGAATGATAAAGAAACGGTTTACGGTTCGCCGGCGATCAGCTATAATAATTATCTTAAAAGTTACGTACACTTCAGGAATCTTCCTGAGCTCGTAAAACGAATAAATAATCTTGAGAATAACTCAAACTCAAAAGATCAGACTAATGAGTGATATGCAAAAAACACTTCAGGAAGAGGTTACTCTGTCTGGAATTGGCCTTCATACTGGTAAAGAAGTAAAATTGACCATCAAACCTGCCAAAGAAAATACAGGTTTTATCTTTGTAAGAACAGATTTAGAGGGTCACCCTCAGGTCGAGGCTGATGTAAACTACGTTGTAGCTACCGAAAGAGGAACAACTCTTGAGAAATTAGGCGTAAAAATCAACACTTGTGAACATCTTTTAGCGGCATTAGTAGGTTGCGATATCGACAATGCTTATTTGGAGATGGATGCTTCAGAGCCGCCTATTTTAGATGGCTCTTCTAAATTTTTCGTCGAAGCAATCGAAAGCGTAGGAATTGTAGAACAAAAAACTGCCAGAGAATATTTGGTGGTTAAAGAAGTTTTGAGCTACAGCGATACTGCAACCGGTTCTGAGATTACCATTATCCCTTCAGATAATTACGAAATTACAACAATGGTAGATTTTGGGACTAAAGTTTTAGGAACTCAGAATGCTACTCTTAAAAATATTTCAGAGTTTAAAGAAGAAATTTCTTCGGCAAGAACATTCAGCTTTTTACATGAATTGGAAATGCTTCTTGATCATGGCTTGATTAAAGGTGGTGATATTTCTAATGCCATTGTATATGTTGATAAAGATCTCACTACCGAAACAACAGAAAAATTAAAGAAAGCCTTTGGTAAAGATCACGTTTCGATCAGACCAAACGGAATTCTTGATAATTTAACTTTAAACTTCCCAAATGAAGCTGCAAGACACAAATTACTAGATGTAATCGGTGATTTAGCTTTATGTGGAGTAAAGATTAAAGGTAAAATTATTGCCAACAAACCGGGACATTTTGTAAATACTCAGTTCGCCAAAAAGCTGAACCGCCAGTGGAAATTACAGAAAAAGAAAAACGTTCCCGATTTTGATTTAAATAAAGAACCAGTTTTTGATATCAACGGAATTATGAGACTAATGCCTCACAGACCGCCGTTTTTATTGATAGACAAGATTCTTGAGTTATCAGACACTCATGTGGTAGGTTTGAAGAATGTAACGATGAATGAGCCTTTCTTCGTGGGTCACTTTCCGAAAGAACCTGTAATGCCGGGAGTTTTACAAGTTGAGGCGATGGCGCAGACAGGAGGTATTTTGGTACTGGCAAGTGTACCGGATCCTGAAAACTATTCTACTTATTTCATTAAAATGGATAAAGTAAAATTCAAAAGAAAAGTAGTTCCGGGTGATACTATGATTTTCAAAATCGAATTGATCGAACCAATCAGAAGAGGTATCGTGCACATGCAGGGTTACGGATATGTTGGTGACACGATAGCAGTAGAAGCTGAGCTTATGGCTCAGGTTGCAAAAAATAAAGTTGAGTAAATGATTCACCAATTAGCCGCCGTTGATAAACGTGCAAAAATCAGTAAAAATGTAATTGTAGAACCGTTTACTACCATTGCAGGTGATGTGGAAATAGGTGAAGGTACCTGGATTGGTTCTAATGTAACCATCATGGATGGTGCAAGAATCGGAAAAAACTGCAGAATTTTTCCCGGAACGGTAATTTCCGCAATTCCTCAGGATCTGAAATTTGATGGTGAAGATACGCAGACCATCATCGGTGATGATACCACGATCAGAGAATGTGTTACCGTAAACAGAGGTACAAAAGCTTTAGGTTATACTAAAATTGGCAGCAACTGTCTGATTATGGCGACCTCTCATATTGCACATGACTGTGTGATAGGTGATCATGTAATCATTGTTAACGGGTGCGGTATTGCTGGTCACGTAGAAATAGGTGATTTTACGGTAATGGGTGGCTTAAGTGCTGTTCACCAGTTTGGAAAGATTGGAAAGCACGTAATGATTTCAGGGGGAACTTTGGTAAGAAAAGATATTCCGCCTTATGTGAAAGTAGCTCGTGAGCCGATGTCTTATGCAGGAATCAATTCTGTAGGTTTGAGAAGAAGAGGATTTACCAACGATAAAATTTTTGAAATTCAAAAAATTTACAGAGCCATTTTCCAGATGAAAATGAATGTTTCTCAGGCAGTTTCACACATCGAAAAAGAAATGCTTCCTACAGCTGAAAGAGACGAAATTCTACAGTTTATCCAAAACTCTCCAAGAGGTATCGTAAAAGGATACGGAACAGGAAAAGAATGATTTAAATTTACAATAATGAAAAATTTAGCATTAATTTTTACAGTATTTTCTTCTTTTATTTTTGCACAGCAGAAAAAAGTGGTGTCTTTGAATCTTAAAGATTCAATTGCAGTAAGAAATGTAAATTCAGTTCTGGATTATTCTAAAATATCTTTTTCAAATTTAAATTCTGACCTAAAAAGTTCATCAGAAGTTAATAAAAATTTAGACCGGCTTTTAATTAATACCATCAATTTTAATACAGTAATCAATAACCGTGCAGTAACTGAAGCAGATGCAGGGACTTATTACAAACCTAGAATTGACGGGATGGATATGCTTGGAAGAAAGGTTTTGAGCCTTCAGGTTTACAAATCAAAATAAAAAAATAACATACTATAATTTAATGGCAACAAGTAACGACATAAAAAAAGGTCTTTGCATCGAGTACAGCAATGATATTTTTAAAGTAATCGAATTTATGCACGTAAAACCAGGTAAAGGTCCTGCTTTCGTGAGAACAAAACTAAAATCAGTAACCAACGGTAAAGTAATTGATAATACTTTTTCTGCAGGTCACAAAATTGATGAAGTAAAGGTGATCACCAGAAAATTCCAGTATCTTTATGATGATGAGAACGGTTTCCACTTCATGAATAACGAAGATTTTTCTCAATTATATTTAGACAAAGAAATGATTGAAAACTCCAATCTGATGAAAGCAGGTGAAGAAGTGACTATCATTTTGAAAGAAGCTGACGAAACTCCGCTTTCTGCAGAATTGCCGCAGTCTGTTTACTTAGAAGTTGTAGAAGCAGACCCTGGTGTAAAAGGAAATACAGCAACCAATGCTCTGAAAAACGCAATCGTTGAGACAGGAGCAAGAGTAATGGTCCCTTTATTCATTGAAGCGGGTGACAAAATCAAAGTGAGCACAGAAGACGGTTCTTACTTAGAAAGAGTAAAAGAATAAGTATTCAAAATAATATGAAGCTGGAAGTATCACAACTTTCAGCTTTCATTTTTTAGGGCAGCAATTTCCGCCTTCCACTCCCGCTTTTTTGCTACACTTCGTTTCGCAAAAAGAGCTCCGTTCAAGTCGGGCTGCAAAGTCAAACAGCATTGAACATTGTCAAGGGTTTAAACCTCTGGCAAGACTGAAATCTATCATCCATTATCATTTATCGCTCATTATAAATTATGACGTTTCATCAGCCACAAAAACTAAAAACAATCGCAGATCTTATCGGAGCAAAATTTGTAGGTTCCGAAGATTTTCAGGTTTTTGGTACCAACGAAATTCACAGAGTAAAATCGGGTGAAATTGTATTCGTTAATCATCCAAAATATTATGATAAAGCTTTAAATTCCGCTGCTACCATCATCTTAATCGATAAAGAAGTAGAATGCCCGGAAGGAAAAGCGCTTTTAATTTCCGACGATCCGTTCGGAGATTTCAATAAAATCAATACCCATTTCACCAAAATCTACAACTTCACAGAAACTCTTCATGATGTTGAAATAGGAGAGGGCACAAAAATCCATCCCTCCGCTGTTCTAGGAAACAACATCACCATAGGGAAAAACACAATCATTTTTCCAAATGTTGTTATCGGAGACCGCACAGTGATTGGAGATAATGTCATCATTCAGTCCAACACCGTTTTGGGAGGCGACGCATTTTATTACAGAAAATTAGACGGCAATTTTGACCGTTTAATCTCCGTAGGAAACGTCATCATCGAAAACAATGTAGAAATCGGAAACGGCTGTACGATTGACAGGGGAGTTACAGATTCTACCATTATTGGTGAAGGTTCTGTTTTAGATAATCAGATTCAGATCGGGCACGATACCGTGATCGGTAAAAAATGCTTAATTGCTTCTCAGGTAGGTATTGCAGGCTGTTGCATCATCGGAGATGAGGTTACTTTATGGGGACAGGTCGGCATCGCATCAGGAAACAATATCGAAAGTGGTTCTGTCTTACTAGGTAAAACCGGCGTCAACCGAGATCTCAAAAAAGGAACTTACATCGGTATGTTTGCAGAAGATTATAAAACTTATCTTAAGAAAGAGGTGAAGTTGAGAAATCTTGAGTAATTCGAGTTTGTGGGGTCAAAAATATATTTTCAGGATTGTAATTGAACAAAAAGTACTTTCTTGAATAAAACTTACCACCAAATTTAAAGACATCTGTAATAAAAATGTAGCTGCAAATAAAAAACAAAGCCTTCCAAAATTCGGAAGGCTTTAATTTTATTTTTTTCTAGAAAAATTACTCTTATTTTTCGGCTTTTTACTATGATCCGATTTTTGTTGCTGGCCACCTGCTGGCTTCGGTCTTGGCGTAAAAGGCTTGTTGTTTGAATCTCTTTTTTCAACAACCAAATTATCGGTATGGAAAGGATGATTTTTCTCAACAGGAATTTTCATTCCGATTAATTTCTCAGTATCCTTTAGGTTTAATAAATCTAAACCATCTACGAATGAGATTGAAGACCCTTCCGAACCTGCACGACCTGTTCTGCCAATTCTGTGAACGTAAGTTTCTGCAACGTCTGAAAGTTCGTAATTAACGACATATTTCAGTTCGTCGATATCAATTCCTCTTGCGGCGATGTCTGTTGCTACCAAAACACGTGTTCTTCCTCCTTTAAAATTATTTAAAGCATTCTGTCTTGCATTTTGAGATTTGTTCCCGTGGATCGCTTCTGCGGAGATATTTGCAGACTGTAGTCTTCTTGCAATTTTATCAGCTCCATGTTTTGTTCTTGAGAATACCAACACAGCTCCCTGAATGTCGTTCTGTAGGATATGTGTCAACAATTCCAGTTTATTGTCTTTGTCAACAAAGTAAACTGCTTGTTTGATTGTTTCAGCAGTCGAAGAAATAGGAGTTACAGAAACTTTAATCGGAGTATTCAAAATAGAATCTGCCAATTTCTGAATTTCTGTAGGCATCGTTGCAGAGAAGAAAAGCGTTTGTCTTTTTTGAGGTAAAAGTTTAATGATTCTTTTTACATCGTGCACAAAACCCATATCCAACATCCTGTCGGCTTCGTCTAATACAAAGATCTCAAGATTTTTCAAACTGATAATTCCCTGAGCGATAAAATCTAATAATCTTCCGGGAGTTGCCACCAATATGTCTACGCCTCTTCTTAAAGCTGTTTCCTGGCTTCCTTGCTTTACACCACCGAAAACGACTAATTTTCTTAAAGGTAAATTTTTCCCGTATGCATCGAAGCTTTCTTCGATTTGAATGGCTAATTCTCTTGTTGGAGTAAGAATTAAAGCTTTGATATGATTGTTCTTAGGACCTTTTCTTTCGGTAAGGTTTTGTAAGATAGGGATCGCAAATGCTGCTGTTTTTCCGGTTCCTGTCTGTGCAGTTCCCAGTACATCTCTGTGTTCTAAAATTGAAGGAATCGCTTGTTCCTGGATTGGTGTAGGCTTTTCATAACCTTGTTTTTGAAGCGCATCCAAGATGGGCTTGATAATGTTTAAGTCTGTAAATAACAAAATGGTATTGTGTATTAAAATAGTGCGGGTGAAGCAGTATACTTCATCATTTTTAGCAGATCTGCTAAAAACTTTTAACAGAATTTTGAGTAAAAAATTACTTTACTGGCTGAGAATGCCGCGAAATATACTGCAAAGATAGACTAAATTAATGGAAAGCAGTTATTTTACTTTCGTCCACTGCTGACTTTGTTTCAGATCTTCAAAAATCTGGTAAACTTTCATCAGTTTTTCAGAACCTCTTTTACCATAATCTTCTGTGTTTTTTGAAGTACCGTCTGCCAGTTTAATTCTTAAATAAGAAGTCGGCAGATCGCTCACATTACGGCTTCCATATTTCTCCTGAAGACTTTTTACATCTAACTCGTTCAATGACGCTACCAATTTGTTGTAATCGGCCTCTTTGATGGTTGTAGTGAAAGTTCCTTCTCTTGGTTTTGAAAATTCGTCTTTTGAAGTTCCTTTAGAAAAATTAAAATGCTCGGCCTCAAGAACTGCAGTTCGGTCTGCCTGAATCGTCATTTTGTAAATCGGACAAAATCCGAAACACGCTCCGGCTTCATATTCAATCGTTGAATATTTAGATTCCATTTTCTGAGATTGGCAAGAGAATAAAACTACGATTGCAAAAAGACCTAATAAATATTTCATTGTTTTTAAATTTGTGTGGTATCTTCAATAATTGTTCCAAAGAATGACGATTTATATTAACAAAAAAGGATAAACACGAATGCTTATCCTTTTATATATTTTGAAATTACATTCTATCCGTGCAGCTGTTTCCAAATAGCATCTTTCAATTCCATCAGACCTTCACCGGTAACGCCTGAGAAGAATAGTGGTTTTCTGTGCTCTGGAAATTCTGCTGAGATTTCTTTTTTCAGTTCGTCATCCAAAAGATCGGCTTTTGAAACAGAAATCACGAAATCTTTATCCAGCAATTCAGGATTATATTCTTTCAACTCATTTTCAAGAATCTTAAACTCCTGAAAATGGTTTTCAGAATCTGCAGGAATTAAGAACAGTAAAATTGAATTTCTTTCAATATGTCTTAAGAATCTGTGTCCTAGACCTTTTCCTTCAGCCGCTCCTTCGATAATTCCAGGAATATCTGCCATTACAAAAGATTTGTAATTTCTGTAGTCTACGATTCCTAAATTGGGAGTTAAAGTTGTAAAAGCGTAGTTTGCAATTTTAGGTCTTGCTGCCGAAACAGAAGCTAAGAGCGTAGATTTTCCAGCATTAGGGAAGCCTACCAAACCGACATCTGCCAAGATTTTAAGTTCGAAAACAATGTAACCTTCCTGTCCGTCCATACCAGGTTGTGCGTAACGGGGAGTTTGGTGGGTTGATGATTTAAAATGTTCATTTCCTTTTCCACCTTTTCCACCTTCCATCAGGATAATTTCCTGACCGTGCTCCAAAATTTCGCCTACAATTTCACCATCTTCATTTTTAGCAATTGTTCCTATTGGAACTTCGATATATGTATCTTCTCCGTATGCTCCGGTTAACTGGTTTTTCGCTCCGTTTTGTCCACGTTCTGCTTTTACGTGACGGGTATAACGAAGTGGAAGTAAAGTCCATTCCTGTGAGTTTCCCTTCATGATCACATGACCTCCACGACCACCATCACCACCATCAGGACCACCTTTGGGAATATATTTTTCACGACGAAGATGGGCAGAACCTGCGCCACCATGACCGCTTTTACAATGAATCTTTACGTAATCTACAAAATTTGACATTTCTTACAATTTGAGTTATGAGTTATGAATTATGAGAATGAATCGTATGAATTTATAACTCATCACTCACAACTTTAAACTATTTTATTTTTTCTACTTCAGCAAAAAGCTTTTCAGAAATCTCATTGATTTCTCCTACACCGTTGATCTCAACGTACTTACCTTGCTGCTTATATAATTCTGCAACTTCTGCAGTTTTTGCGTAGTATTCTTTTATTCTGTTTTCAATGATTTCTACATTGCTGTCATCAGTTCTACCGCTGGTTTCGCCTCTTTTCAATAATCTTTCAACCAAAATTTTATCTTCTACGATCAATGAGAGACAAACATCAATGTCGTTATTAAGCTCATCTTTTACGATTTTTTCTAAAGCTTCCGTCTGTACAGCTGTTCTTGGATATCCGTCGAAAATAAATCCTGCAGCATCAGTCGGCTTTCTTAGTTCGTCAATCAGCATATCAATCGTCACCTGATCCGGAACCAATGCTCCTTTATCAATGTAAGATTTTGCCAGTTTTCCAAGTTCAGTATCATTTTTCATGTTGAATCTGAAAAGATCACCTGTCGAGATTTGCTTTAAATTAAATTTCTCGATCAGATTTTGAGCTTGAGTCCCTTTTCCACTTCCTGGAGGGCCGAACAGAACAATGTTTATCATAATTTAGTTTCGCTTTTGGCGGTTGGCAAATAGCTCTGGCTTTACCATTGGCTTATCTACTTTTTACCTTTAGCTATTTTTAAGTTATTATTAAATTTATTTCTTTTAATTTTTAAAGCTAAAAGCAATCAGCTAATAGCTAAAAGCCGTTTAATGGTTAATCGTTCCTTCTTCCAACTGATATAAATTCGGAAGGTTTCTTCCCAATTCATCGTAATCAAGACCGTAACCCAAAACAAATTTGTTTGGAATTTCTTTCCCGATGTAATCCAATTTAAAATCTTTTTTGTACACCTCAGGCTTTAATAAGAATGAAGCAATTTTTACTGACTTCGGGCGTTGAGTTTCGTTGAAATATTTAAATAAACTTTCAACCGTATTTCCGGTGTCTACAATATCTTCTACCAAAATAATGTGACGGTCTTTTACATCTTTCGTTAATTCCATTTTCTGGTAAACAATTCCTGTAGATTCTGTTCCTGCATAAGAACTCATTTGGATAAATGCGATCTCGCACTCTCCAGGATAATGCTTCAGAAGATCTGAGAAAAACATGATCACTCCGTTCAAAACACCAATGAAAACAGGAACTTCATCCTTGTAATCTTCATAAATTTTTAAAGCGGTCGCTTTTACGATTTCCTGAATTTCGGCGTCCTCTAAATAAGGAACAAAAGTTTTGTCGTGAACTTGTATACTTTCCATAAAATTTTTAGTAGGCGGCAAAGTTACGGATTTTTGATGAAAGTTTTTTGTGAGGTCTGTCAGGTTTGTGAAACTTGTTTTATAAAAGTAATTGGTAAAATATTTACGAATTCAAATTCCCCTCCAGTGGAGGGGTGGATCAATTTTCAGAGAAAATTGAGACGGGGTGGTTTTATTCTGAAAGCTTTTCTTTTCTATTTTCGATCTGACGTGAGTAATTGTAAACTGACATAGGAAGAATGAACGTTAAGAAAATTCTTCTGTTTGAAGCGCAAGGCAAATTAAAAACTGAAGGGTCAATATTGAATTTGCGCAAGTTTTAGAATTTTTAGAGAACAGACTTTATTTTTAGCGAAAGATTCCAGGTCTTGAATTTTTGCTCCTTTTGTTTCAAGACAAAAGGAGAAATTTCTATCTTTGCAATTCACAAAACCCCAAACAACCCGCATGTAGAATCCAATTTCTTTCAGATTTAATCAACAATAACCTAAAAAGTTATTGAAGTTCAACCTTAATTAAAGAAAGAAATTATGCTTTTTCTACAGAATATATCCTTTGGGTTTCCAGCGGGGAATCTGCTTTTTAATTCTATCAACTTAGCGATACCTTCTCAAACAAAATCGGCTTTGGTCGGAAGCAATGGTACAGGAAAATCTACCCTGCTGAAAATTATTGCTAATGAAATTCAACCTTTGGACGGAAATGTCAATATTCATGGTGATCTATTCTATGTTCCGCAGATGTTTGGGAATTTTAATGATTTGACGATTGCTCAATGTTTAAAAATCGATAAAAAACTAAATGCCCTTCAAAAAATCACGAATGGGGAAGTGGATGAAATTTATTTTGAAATCTTAAATGACGATTGGGACATTGAAGAACGTTGTCAAATCGCTTTGCAACATTGGAAACTTGAAAACTTAGATTTAAATCAAACTTTGGAAAGTTTGAGTGGTGGACAAAAAACAAAAGTTTTTCTTGCCGGAATTCAGATCAATCAACCTGAAATTATTTTACTCGACGAACCGACGAATCATCTCGATTTGGAAGGAAGAAATCTCCTGTACGATTTTATCGAAAAAACCAATTCAACGGTTGTGATTGTAAGTCATGACAGAGCTTTGCTTAATTTAGTAGATACGATTTTCGAATTGAGTAATCAGGGAATTTCAACGTATGGCGGAAATTTTGATTTTTATGCCGAACAAAAAGAAATCGAAAATGAAGCTCTGCAAAACGATATCCATTCCAAAGAGCGGGCGCTGAAAAAAGCCAAAGAAAAGGAAAGAGAAACGATCGAACGAAAGCAAAAACTCGATGCAAGAGGAAAAGGAAAGCAGGAAAAATCGGGTGTGGCGAGAATTATGATGAATACGTTGCGGAATAATGCCGAGAAAAATTCGTCAAAACTAAAATCAATTCATGCTGAGAAAATCAATGATATTTCCCGTGACTTGCGAGATTTGCGTTTGTCGGTGAGAAATGTAGATCAGATGAAAGTTAATTTTAATGATTCGAATCTGCATTCGGGAAAAATTTTGATTTCGGCGGAGGGAATTAATTTTAAATATGCTCATGAAAATCTTTGGAAAGAAAACCTCAATCTTGAAATCCGCAGTGGTGACAGAATTTCGATTAAAGGTTCGAACGGTTCAGGAAAAACGACGTTGATCAAGCTGTTGTTGGGAGATTTGCAGCCTTCTGTCGGAACGATTTCTAAATCAGATTTTCAGACGATTTATATTGATCAGGAGTATTCTTTGATTGATAGAAATGCCACGGTTTATGATTTTGCCCAACAGTTTAACGACAATGCAATGCCGGAATCTGAAGTGAAAACTTTATTGTCAAGATTTTTATTCGGAAAAGAAAGCTGGGACAAAAAGCGTGATATTCTGAGTGGCGGAGAACGTCTGCGACTTCTACTGTGCGGACTTTCTATCAGCAATAAAGCGCCTGATGTGATTATTCTCGATGAACCGACGAATAATTTAGACCTTCAAAATGTGGAAATTCTCACGAATTTTATTAAAGATTATCATGGAACTTTGGTGGTGATTTCGCATGATGAAGTTTTTTTGGAGGAGATTGGAGTGAGTAGAACAGCCAGCTTGTAATTAAAATACTTTTGAGTTTTGTTTAAGCAAAACTTAAAAGTATTTTATAAGTCTAAATAACCAAAATATTCATTTGGTGGAATATTCAGCTCTATAAAATTAAAATTAGGCTTTTGTCCTTCATCTTGAAGAAGATTGTAAATTTTAATACTTTCAGTATCAGAAGATAAATAATAAATGATGCTTGTTTCTACATCGGCTTGAGAAAATAATTTTGAGTCATTTGGAATTATATTTCTTTCAGCAAGTTTCAATTTTCCTTTTCTTGTGAAAACTGTTTTAGCAATTTCTCCTGTTTTAGTAGCATGATTCAAATTAAATGGAAGAATAGCTAAATTTCTTAGAGGTAGTTCTGATATTGACCCTCCAACACAATATTCAGCAATTGAAATTGTTGAAATGTACATTTTAATATCATTACTTAAAAAGTATTTGTAATATTCCATGGCATTTTTAAATAATGGATCAGCATCATTTAAAAATCTAATAAAGAAACTTGTATCTAATAAAACTCCATTAACTTTCATAGCTTCCTCTTATTTGTCTTAACCATTTATCTGGATTAATATTAGAAAGCCAAGATTGTTTTGCCTTGTCTCTTAATTTTTTCAAATAATTCTCGTCAAAAATTGGATTATAATCAATTAATTCAATGAATTCTAAATTTGTAAAATCAATTTCTCCGTTTTCGGAATGTTGGTTTCCTTTAGCTCTAATACCTAAAGATTTATACAGGATATTTTCTTCTTGTTTTTCTAGGAATGAAATTGGAGTTTGAATTCTGACTGTTCCATACTCATCAGTCAATAAATGAATATTAGCTTTATCCTTACCTCCTGCATTAGTTATTTTTCCATAAAAATAAAATTCAGCTTCAGCCCAAATTGCTTCAGTTCTTTTAAAATCAGAAAATTTGTCAATCCGAATGGTATTAGAACCCTCAAGTGATGTCGTAATGTCAAGTGCAAAATCTTTTTTTGTTGCTAAATCTTGAAGACTTTCAATAGCTTTAGCTGTTGCCAAATCTAAATAATCAATTGTATTAGTTTGGGAAATTAAGCCTATTACAGCATTAAAGCTAACTATATATTGTATTCTCGTTTTAAAAATATTTCTAACAGAACCTTCTTTAATATCATAAGAAATTAAAGGTCTATTTTTTTTATCTCCAGAATATAGTAAATTGTCAACATTGTTTAAAATAGAAACTATTTCCTTGATATCAAAGTTATCAGGGTTTATATCAACGTTTCCAATTTTTCCAGAAACTTTTATTTCTATTTGACCGTGTTTTTCCACAAAACAAAAGTAAACAAAATTTTATTTCAAAAAATTATACGAGATGACTTTATTATTTTATAATTAATAACTTTAATACTTCCAACCACATGATTCCCACCCACCCAAAAATAAAATTCCCCTCAAATTTGCCCACCCAATTTTTTAAAAGTAATTTTGTACGAATCTAAAATAAAAGTAAAATATGTCAACTTACGTAGTTGTAGGTCTTCAGTATGGAGATGAAGGTAAAGGAAAAATCACTGATGTTTTATCGGCAAAATCTGATTACGTTGTACGTTTCCAAGGAGGGGACAACGCAGGTCACACGGTTTATGTGGGTGAAGAGAAATTTGTTTTGCACCTTCTTCCTTCAGGAGTTTTGCAGTGTAAAGGGAAATGTATCATTGCCAATGGCGTAGTGGTAAATCCTAAATCTTTCATTAAAGAGGTGAACCAGATCGAAAGCAAAGGCTTGAGAACAGACCACATCTTTATCAGCAGAAGAGCGCATGTCATCATGCCTTACCACATTCTTTTGGATACTTACCGTGAGGAAGAGCACGGAGGAACTCAGATCGGAACCACCAAAAAAGGAATCGGACCTTGCTATGAAGATAAAATCGCAAGAATCGGTATCAGAATGGTAGACCTTTTGAATCCTGAGATTTTAAGAGATAAAATTGAGAAAAACTTAAAAGTTAAAAATTCTCTTTTCGAAAAATATTACGGAAAACCGACTTTAGACGTTGAAGAAATCTACAACGAATATTTAGAAATCGGAAAACAGCTTCAGGAAAGAATCGTTGATACTGAATTGGAACTGAACGAAGCAATCAGAGACGGTAAAAACGTATTGTTCGAAGGAGCGCAGGCGTTAATGCTTGATATCGACTTCGGAACGTATCCTTACGTTACTTCATCTTCTCCGTCAACTGGAGGAGTTTGTACGGGAGCCGGTGTTCCGCCAACTTCATTGAAAAACCTGATTGGTGTTGCCAAAGCATATTGTACAAGAGTAGGAAACGGACCTTTTCCTTCTGAATTGGACAATGAGTTAGGAGAAAGCATCAGACAGATCGGTGGTGAATTCGGAGCGACTACAGGTAGACCAAGAAGAACAGGTTGGTTAGATCTAGTTTCTTTGAAGCACGCTTGTATGATCAACGGAATCAATAACTTAGTAATCACTAAATTAGACGTTCTTACAGGAATTGAAAACCTGAAAATCGTTACGCATTACAAAACTGAAGACGGAAAAATCATCGATTACTTCACTTCTTCAACCGAGAAATTGTATAACTACGAGCCAATCTACCAAGATTTACCGGGTTGGAAAGAAGATTTGACGAAAGTAAGAAGCTACGACGAACTTCCGGATACTGCTCAAAAATACATCGAGTTTATCGAAAAGTATTTAGGAATCAACGTTTACTTGGTTTCTGTAGGACCAGAAAGAAGCCAGAACATCATCAGAAAAGAATTATTCTAAGAAAAGAATTTTCATATAAAATCAAAAGAGACTGTCAGCCGATGGTCTCTTTTTTTTTTTGTTATTACCAATATCAAAGCTCTCATAAATTACTTATTGCTCATTACTTATTATTCATATTTTCGGGAGCTCTTTCCCGCTGTCCACTATATCTTTTTTGTTTTTCCCTTGGCTAATTTCCTGCGCCAAAAAAACAAAAAAGGATGCCGTTTCGGAGCTAGGAAAATGGTGCTTCGTTGAAAAATAGATTACAATTACTCTATTTTCACATTCTCAAACCACCCAGTCAAAAATTATTTCAATTTTTAGCCACCACTCCAAAGGAGGGGAATTATAAACTTCACTCATGCAACATCCATCACCGAAAGTCTATCAAAATCCTATTCAATAAATAGTTAATTTTATAATTCGTTACGTATTTTGATGAAATGATTGTGTTTTGATAAATTTTTGGCAAATATTTTGATATTGTTTTAAAGATTAATTCAAACCATATAGAAAACTAATAATCGCAATATATTAACAATTTTAATTTTTATCGTGATGAAACACCTACTAGAAAACCGGGAATTTCGACTGAATGAAATCCTATTTGAAAACCGTAACAAACAATACGGTGCCTATGTTTTAAGAAATGAATCAGACAGAATTCTAACGAAATCACTTTTTATAGGGGTGAGTCTTCTGGCGGCAATGTCTATTACGCCGATGATTATTTCAGCGTTTAGAACCGCTGAAAATCCTATAACAGATTTTACTCCAGATACACCAGTAATGGTTATTCCGGATGATCCTACAGTTAAGCCACCTGTAACTGTAGTGCCACCTCAAACAGCCCCAGCTCCAGTGAAAACTTTCGATGATAGAATTCCGGAGCCGACAGCAAATCCTACTAATGAACAAGTAATAAAAAAAATTGAGGGAGCGGTTGCCGGAGCTAAAAACAACCCTGATGGAATAGTTGCACCACCCAATGTTCATGTTCCACCAACTACAATTCCTGGAACGGGACCAGTTATTAATAATGTACAACCTCCAACAGTCGAAGTTCCAAAAGACCCCAATGCAATTGAAGTGGCTGCGGTACAAGCAAGTTTCGAAGGAGGAATTGATTCATTCAGAAATAAAGTAATGAATAAATTTGATAATTCAGGATTTGATAATGAAGGGGTGTTGAGTACTACTGTGACTTTTATTGTAGAAACAAACGGAACTATTTCAGAGATTAAAACCAACGGAAAAGATGCTTCTTTTAACGCAGAAGCTCTGAGAACCATTAAAGCCGTAAAAGGAAAATGGATTCCGGGTAAAAATAAAAAAGGGGAAGCGGTAAGAAGCTACTTTAAGTTTCCCATTTCCATGAAGTTCGATAATTAATATTATTCAGAACGAATCTTTTCACTTATCCACAAAATACTATTTTTTGTGGATAATTTTTTTTGGGTATAAAATCCTTATTAACAATATTTTAACTCAACTTTCGTTTTAGTCGTTCCTTAAAAGAAGAGAAAAAAGTGTATTTTTGAAACTTAAAGTTCAAGCAATGGCAAAAATCATAGGTATCGCTAATCAAAAAGGGGGCGTAGGGAAAACTACAACCGCTGTTAATTTAGCCGCAGCATTAGGGGTATTAGAAAAGAAAATATTAATCATCGATGCAGATCCGCAGGCTAATGCGACGTCTGGCCTTGGGGTAGAAGAAGTTCAATATTCCACATATAACCTTTTGGAACACAGTGTTGAAACAAGAAACTGTATCCAGAGAACATCCACTCCCAACTTGGATATTGTTCCTTCTCATATCGATTTGGTTGCCGCAGAAATTGAATTGGTAGACAAAGACAACCGTGAGTATATGCTGAAAAAAGCCCTGGCTACGGTAAGAGATGACTACGATTATATCATCATCGACTGCGCACCAAGTTTAGGTTTGATTACGGTCAATGCACTGACGGCGGCAGATTCTGTAATTATCCCGATTCAGTGTGAGTATTTTGCTTTGGAAGGTTTGGGTAAACTTTTGAATACCATTAAAAACGTTCAGAAAATTCATAATAAAGATTTAGATATCGAAGGTTTGTTGTTGACGATGTATGACAGCCGTTTAAGATTATCTAACCAAGTAGTGGAAGAAGTACACGCTCATTTCCCGGAAATGGTTTTTGAAACGATCATCAGCAGAAATGTAAGATTGAGCGAAGCACCAAGTTTCGGTGAAAGCATCTTGAACTATGATGCAGAAAGCAAAGGAGCGATTCAATATCTTCAGTTGGCAGAAGAAGTTCTGTTGAAAAACGAAAATTTAGTAAAGAATTAAATAAAAAGTTAAAAGCTGTAACACTGAGCGGGTCGAAGTGCAAAAGCAAATAGCCATATGCATAATATGAAAGACAAGAAAAGAGCGATGGGACGTGGTTTGGGTGCTATTTTGAGTGCTGAATCCAAGGCTACGGTAAATTCTGCAACGGATGAAGGAGCAGAAAACTTTGTAGGAAATATCATGGAGGTTTCCATTGAAGATATTTATCCTAATCCCACGCAGCCAAGAACTTATTTTGACGAAAAAGCATTAAATGAACTTGCGCAGTCCATCAAAAATCTTGGGGTAATTCAGCCGATTACTTTAAGAAAAGACGGTGAAAAGTTTGAAATTATATCAGGGGAAAGACGTTTCAGAGCAAGTAAAATTGCTGGTTTAACATCAGTTCCTGCCTACATCCGTTTGGTAAATGATCAGGAGCTATTGGAAATGGCTCTTGTTGAAAATATTCAGCGTGAAGATCTTGATTCTATCGAAATCGCATTGACTTATCAAAGGTTGATGGAAGAAATCGGGATGACTCAGGAGAATCTGAGCCAAAGAGTTGGGAAAGACAGAAGTACGATTACCAACTCGATTAGATTGTTAAGATTAAATCCGGATATTCAAAATGCCATCAGAAGTGGTGAAATCTCTGCCGGACACGGTAGAGCAATCATCAGTCTTGAAAATGAAGAGCACCAGCAGGCTTTATTTGAATTAATCATCAAAGAAAAGCTGAATGTTCGTCAGACTGAGCAGGCAGCAACCGCATTTAAAAATCCAAAATCTCCGGCCGCTAAAAAAGCAAAAGTAGAACTTTCTAATAATTACAAGAGAGCACAAAAAACAATTGCTGATATTCTTGAGGTAAAGGTTGAAATCAAAACAATCGGAACCGGTAAGAAAGGGAAAATCGTTTTAGATTTTAAAAATGAAGATGAGCTGGAATATATTTTATCTCATATTAAATAGATGAAAAAAATCTTTTTCACACTTTTTTTATGTTTATCTGTGATTATTTTTTCACAGGTTACCCGCAACGATACCATCCGTTTGGAAACTGTTCCAATAGACAGTGTTTCTGTGAAGGAAACTCCCAAAACATCGGTTGTTGAAAGCATAGAAAAAGCAAATGCTCCGGCGAAAATAACCGTTAAAAAACTTAATCCCACAAAAGCAGGTTTGTACTCTGCTGTTTTGCCGGGACTGGGACAGTTTTACAACAAAAAGTACTGGAAAATCCCTGTAGTTTGGGGAGCAGTAGGTGTAGGAGCAGGAATTGCCATCTGGAATCAAAACCGATACTTAGAATACAGAGAATATTACATCGCAAAACTCAACGGAACGCCTAATGAATTTGTCGACAGCAACCCAAGGTTAGATAAAATTGCTTTGGCTAATGCTCAGGACAGATCAAAAAGACAGAGAGATTACGCCATTGCGATTACCGGACTTATTTATATTTTAAACATCGTTGACGCTGTTGTTGATGCGCATTTGTATGAAGGTCGTAAAGATCCGGATTTGACGTTCACACCAGCCATTATTTATGATGAGTTCGGAAACAATCCGCCAAAAACAGGATTGAGTTTAAATTTCAAGTTTTAAAAACTATTTAGATATGAAAATAGCATTAGTTGGATATGGGAAAATGGGCAAAATCATTGACGAAATTGCCACAAAAAGAGGCCATGAAGTTGTCGCCCGATTGAAAGAAACTCCAACTGCTGAAAATTTGAATAATCCTGATGTTGTTATTGAATTTTCTTTACCTGAAGTAGCTTTTGATAATATTAAAGCTTGTTTGGAAAATAAAGTTCCTGTAATATGTGGAACTACTGGTTGGTTAGAAAGAAAATCTGAGGTAGAAAATTTAGCCATAGAAAACGGAACTGCATTTTTGTACGGTTCCAATTTCAGTTTAGGGGTGAATTTATTTTTTGCTTTAAATGAAAAATTGGCAGATTTAATGAAAAGCGTAGACGAATATTCTTGTCAGTTGGAAGAAATTCATCATATTCACAAATTAGATGCACCAAGCGGAACTGCAATTTCTTTAGCTGAAGGAATTTTTAAAAATAATCCAAAATATAATGCGTGGAAGTTTGAAGAAACTCAGGAGAAGCAATTGGGAATTTTTGCCATCCGTGAAGATGAAGTTCCTGGAACGCACAGCGTTTTCTACAGAAGTGAAGTGGATGAAATTGAAATCAAACACAAAGCATTCAACAGAAACGGTTTCGCATTAGGCGCCGTCGTTGCTGCAGAATGGATTAAAGACAAAAAAGGAAATTTTACAATGAAAGACGTTTTGGGACTTTAATTTTGTAACAAAACCGAACTTTTGTAAACTAATCATAGAAATTTGTATTCATCATTAATTATTGATTGCAAATTGCTCATTACTCATATTGAAAATTTATGAATTATTTTTTAACGTATACAGTTTATGTTCTCATTTTATCAGTATTGATGGGGATTTCCACTTGGAAGCTGTTTAAGAAAATGGGGTATAGTCCTTTGTTGGCGTTTGTACCTTTCTACAATTATTTCATTATACTAAAAGAAACAAAACATCCGAAATGGTGGGCAATTTTATCGTATCTGCCAATCGTGGGACCGATTATGATGTCTGTTTTCCATATTTATTTAATGAAAAAATTTGGAAAAAGTCTTGTGCAGCATCAGGTTCTGACGGTTATTCTGCCTTTCATCTACATGGCAACCGTTAACTACTCTAAGGATGTGGAGTTGGAAGACGAAAATGATTTATACCTTACAGAAGAGGAAAAAGCATCCAAGAAAAAAGATACATTTGTAGGATCTATCACTTTTGCAGTAGTATTCGCTACCATTATTCACGTGTTTTTCACCCAGCCTTTTGGGATTCCCACAGGATCGATGGAACGTACACTTTTAGTGGGAGATTTCCTTTTTGTAAATAAATGGAGCTACGGTTACAGATTACCGATGCGTCCCTTAGCAATCCCATTTTTACAAGGGACAATTCTTGATACTGGTGAAAAAGGAAACCCGAAAGACGATCCAAAATCGTATGTGGAAGCTGTGAAATTGCCTTACGAAAGAATTTTCCAGTTCAGCAAACCTCAGAAAACGGATATTGTAGTTTTCAATTATCCAAGAGATTCTGTACACGTTTCGCTTGACCGTGCTGATCCTTATGTGAAAAGATGTGTTGCCGTTGCTGGGGATACTTTCGAAATGCGTGACGGTAAAATGTTTATCAATGGTAAGCCTGAAGTTTTTCTTGGTGATCAGGAAGTTCAGCACAGATATATTGTAAACACCGGAAGTCAGCTTGATATTCCAGGTTTGTATAAAATTTTCGGATTTTTACCGGTTCAGGAAGGTCAGAACCAACAAGGTGGCTTTGTGTATTATTTTCAGGGTCTTACCAAAAAAATGGCTGGCGAAATTAAAAAGCTTCCACAGGTAATTGACATGCAGGAGCATATTCAACCAAAAGGTGAATCTGCAGTGGCTTATCGTGATGAGGCCAAAATGAAAATTGATACCACCAATTCAATCTTCCCAATCAACAGCGGATGGAATCAGGATCAATACGGACCACTTAAGATTCCTAAGAAAGGTGATGTTGTAGCCATCAATGATAAAACTTTACCGGAATATCAATGGATTATTAAAAACTACGAACATAATACTTTAGAAAATAAAAAAGGTAAAATCTTTATTAACGGAAAAGAAACCAATCAATATACGATTCAGCAGGATTACTATATGATGGTTGGGGATAACAGAGATGCTTCATTAGATGCTAGATTTTTTGGTTTTGTTCCGGAAGAGAATATTGTTGGAAAACCAATGTTTACCTGGATGAGTGTGGAAGGAGCTTTCAAAGATTCGCAGTCTTCTTACCAAGCAGACGGAATGAGAGTTCGTTGGGACAGAATGTTCAAAGCGACCAATACAGGAGAAGCCAACAAAACTTCTTACTGGTGGATCGCCGCTTTAATTCTTGTTCTTTTCTTTGGCTGGGAGTATTTTGTTAAACTTTTTGGAAAGAAAAAAACTGAAGACGAATTATAACTAAATTTGTAAACTAAAATAAAATGAAGTATTTGAAAAAGTACTTCATTTTTATATATAATGATAATGCAGAAAATATTATTACCGGTATTTTACTTACCACCTATCTCATGGTTTTCAGTTTTTTTAGATCCTGAAAATGAAGTGACTTTTGAGCAGTACGAAAGCTTTCCAAAGCAGACGTACAGAAACAGAACCAATATCTATGGGGCAAACGGGAAACTTTCCCTTGTTATTCCTATCAATCATACAGGAAAAAGAGAAATGAAGGATACCGAAATTTCTTACAGGGAAGATTGGTTGAAGATCCATTGGAAATCAATCAAAAATGTTTATCAGGGTTCAGCTTACTTTGAATATTATGAAGATAAATTTGAAGTTCTTTATGAGAAAAAAGAAAAATTCTTGCTGGATTTTAATTTAAAAAGTATTGATATTATTCAAAAAATACTAAAGACAGAAAAGGCACAATCTTTGAATCAGGAATATATCAAAAATCCGTCTGAAATTAATTTTCGTGAAAAATTTTCTACGAAAGTTGAAACAGAATTTGAGATGGAAGAATATTATCAAACATTCACAGATAAATATGGTTTTTTAAAAGATTTATCAATTTTAGATCTTATATGTAACAAAGGGCCAGAATCTGTGACTTATCTTAAAAATATTAAATAATTCTAGTAAAATGAAGAAAATAGTATTGGCTGCTGTCTTTTTAGCAGGTTTTAGTTATTCTTATGCTCAAGGCGCAAAAGCGGCTGTTGATCCAAAAGAAGATAAAGATTTAATGACTTGGTATCATAAAGATTTTGCCACTTCAAAAGTATATGGTGTCAATACCGAAAATGCTTATAAATATCTTGAATCTAAAGGTCTTAAACCTAAAACAGTTGTTGTAGGAGTTTTAGACAGCGGTGTTCAGGTTGATCATCCGGGATTGGTTAAGAATATTTGGTCAAACCCAAATGAAGTTCCAAATAACGGAAAAGATGATGACGGAAACGGATATATCGACGATGTTCACGGATGGAATTTTATCGGGGGTAAAAACGGGGATATTGGTGTGGATAATATGGAAGTAACGAGAGTTGTTGCTAAATATAAGCCAGTTTTCGAAGGTGATGACTCTGCAAAAAACAAAGCAAATCAAGCAAAAATGCCTGAAGAATTTGCTATGTATATGAAGTCTAAAGAACTCTTTACTAAAAAAAGTGTAGAGGCTAGTCAGAGTTTCAAGCAGTTTAGCATGATCAACGACGCAATTCCGGAAATGGTTAAAATGCTAAACGGAAAGCCATTGACTAAAGAGAATCTTGCCAATGTAAAGCCTACTGAGCCTAAGCAGGCAATGGGTCTTCAAGTCTTAAATAATTTAGCGCAAAGTCCTGAATTTGCAGGTAAATCTCCTGCAGAAGTAGAGAAAATGCTGAAAGAGGAAATGAAAGGTGCACTAGATCATTTTGGACCAATGGCTCAACAGTATGATCTTGCATTTGATCCGAGAGCAGAAATTGTAGGGGATAACTACGATGACTATTCTGAGAAAAATTACGGAAATAATCACTACCAAGGTCCAGATGCAGAGCATGGAACCCACGTTTCAGGGATCATTGCAGGTTTGCCACAAGGTAAGGAAGTGCAGTATGGCGTAGCTTCGAAAGTAGCTAAAATTATGGTTGTAAGAACGGTACCTAATGGGGATGAGAGAGATAAAGATGTTGCAAACGCCATCAGATATGCTGTAGACAATGGTGCTAAAGTTTTGAATATGAGCTTTGGTAAACCGGTTTCTCCAGGTAAAAATGTGGTTTGGGATGCATTCAAATATGCTGATGATAAAGGAGTTCTTTTGGTGAAAGCTGCAGGTAACGAAAACGAAGATGTTGCCGAGCATTTAGCATATCCTACCAATTTTAAAAATGTAACTGATGCAGCTCCGTTCGTTGATAATGTTTTGGTTGTGGGTGCAAGTACCAACAGAAATAACGAGTTGAGAGCAGGCTTTTCAAACTACAATAAAAATATGGTGAATGTATTTGCTCCGGGTGAAGAAATTTATTCTACAGTTCAGAATAATGAATACAGTTATCAACAGGGAACTTCAATGGCTTCTCCTGTAGTGGCTGGTGCGGCAGCAGTTTTATTGGCTTATATGCCAAACCTAAAACCTGCGCAGATCATCGAAGCTTTAGTTAAAACGAGCAATACAAGTACAGAAAATGAGTTTGGGCAAAAATCTCAGGCTGGTGGTGTGATTGATGTGAAAAAAGCAGCAGAATATGCTTTCAATAATTTCTACAACGGAAAAGCTTCTTCAGTGAAAAAACCTGCAAAAGCTAAGAAAACGGTAAGGAAATAATAATCAAATACTTATTCGATCGTAATAATGAGAGCCCGATTTTTTCGGGCTTTTATTTTTTTGCAAATTTGTTTTGGCACGGTTTTTTGTAGTAACTTTATGAATAATAAACAAAAAGATAAAATCGACTTCCGGTTTTATCTGACGTAAAAAAAAACATATGAAAAAGTTATTACTTGCGGGGATTTTAGGAACATCACTTTTTGCAGTGTCTTGTTCCACCGTTAAAAAAGGAGCAGATGCGCAAAGCAACAAATCAGAATTTCTTAAAATGAAAGGAGATTTTCAAATTGTAAGCATCGATTACGACAAGCAATATAAAATCAAACCTTTTGATGAAGGCGCAGATGCACAATGCTTTGTTGGGAGCCACTGGAGATTCATTCCAAATAACTATACAGGAGCATATACCTTAAACGGTGGCGGAAGCTGCCCTGCATTGACGCAGCCAATCAAGTTTGAAGTAAAAGACGGAAACACGTTTTTATTCAAAAAAATCCAGGAGGGAACAAAAGCAAAACAAAATACTGTAGGGTACACACTTAATGTAATCAATATGACAACAGATCAGTTTTCATTAGAGCAGAATGTACCATTTGATGGCAGTACGATAAGAGTTGTTTACAACTTCGAAAGAGCCGGAATGAAATAATTTAACTATTTAAAATAAACATAATGAAATTTAATAAAACATATATAGGAGCATTTTTCTTATCATCAGCATTATTGCTTACAAGCTGTGAGGCTGTACAGAATTCTAATCATCAGCAAAGGGGTACCGCGGTAGGTGTTGCTTCGGGAGCTGTTATCGGTGGTGTTCTTGGTAACAATGTTGGTAAAGGTAAGAATGCAGCATTAGGAGCTGTTTTAGGTGGTATTATCGGTGGTGTTGCAGGTAATGTTATCGGTAACAAAATGGATAAGCAGGCTAAAGATATTAAAGAAACTTTACCTGGTGCTGAAGTAGAAAGAGTGGGTGATGGTATTAAAATCACAATGAATGAAAGCATTGTAACTTTTGCATTTGATTCTTCTGATCTTACATCATTAGCAAAAACAAACTTAGATAAGTTAACTCAGGTTTTAGTAAATAACCCTGATACGAATATCAACATTTACGGACACACGGACAGCAAAGGTGCTGATGATTATAATCAAAAGCTTTCTGAAAGAAGAGCCAACTCTGTAAGATCTTACTTGATGTCTAAAGGAATTTCTTCGAGCAGACTTTTCGCTCTAGGTGAGGGTGAATCAATGCCGGTAGCTTCAAATGATACTGATGCAGGTAGAGCTAAAAACAGAAGAGTAGAGTTTGCAATTACAGCTAACGAAAAAATGATTAATGACGCTCAGCAAGGGCAATAATCGTTAATATATAAATATTATCATAAAAGACCGCCTTGGCGGTTTTTTTTGTATTTTTAAACGGCATTTTTTTTTGGTTTAAAATCACTATTTTTGCAAACGAAATTACATAAATGAAAAAATATCTAAAACTACTTCGTGTAGAGCAATGGGTAAAAAATCTGTTTGTTTTTGTGCCCTTGTTTTTTTCGGGAAGTATTCAGAATGTAGATCTGTTGACTAAAAGTATCTTTGCATTCGTCATTTTCTCTCTGGCGGCAAGTGTTGTTTATATTCTGAACGATTACAACGATATTGAAGCAGACCGGCAGCATCCGGAAAAAAGAAGACGACCTTTGGCAAGCGGTGCGATTTCAAAAAGAAAAGCACTGAGTATTCTTGCAGGTCTAGTTATTTTAGATATCGCTTTGATATTCTTTGCACAATTTAGTTTCCATGAAAGTTTGTGGAAGTTTGCAGCCATCATCGGTATTTATTTTGTGATGAATCTTGCTTATACATTTAAACTAAAGCATGTTCCTATTATCGATATTTTCATCATTGCCACAGGATTTGTACTAAGAGTTCAGGCTGGTGGATACATCACCGGAATTTTTATTTCTCAATGGGCAACATTATTGACTTTTGTTTTAGCACTAGTTTTAGCAATCGGAAAAAGACGTGGCGAGCTGATCAATGCTCAGGTTTCAGGTAAAACCAGAAGAGCGCTTGATGGTTACAATGTACAGTTTGCAGATATTGCGCTTTCTATTTCAGTAACGTTGGCGATTGTTTGTTATCTGATGTTTACACTGTCTCCAGAAATTCAGCTTAAATTACATAAAGCCGTATTTTACACGGTAATCTTTGTGGTTTTTGCTTTTTTAAGATATTTACAGCAAACGTTGGTGTACAACAGAACCGAATCTCCTACAAAAATTGTTTACAGAGACCGGTATATTCAGGTTACATTATTATTATGGGTTGCCGCATTTTTAATTCTAATTTATTTTAAATAATGGAATTGCGTAGGCTAAATAGTATAAATAATAATAAAAATTTTATGGTGATTACATCTGAACTAACAAAAATAATTAATCACAGATGAAACCAAATTTCACACAAAAAGTTACAAATTGGGGCAATTTTCCAATCGTGGAAAAAGAAATGAGGTCTGAAGACAGCTTCAAAAAAATAAAAGAATTTGTACTCAATCATAATGAGGTTATCGCAAGAGGAAACGGCAGATGCTACGGCGATGCTTCTTTGGGCGAAAATATTTTCTCTTCCAAAAAACTAAATAAATTCATCAGCTTCGACCGCCTCAATGGAATTATCGAATGCGAATCCGGTGTTTTGCTTTCCGAAGTTCTTGAAATTTCTGTGCCACAGGGTTATTTTTTATATGTAACTCCGGGAACAAAATTTATTTCGGTAGGCGGTGCTATTGCATCTGATGTGCATGGTAAAAATCATCATGCCGAAGGATGTTTTTCAGAATACGTTACCGAATTTAAATTGATGACCGAAAACGGTGATATCATCATCTGTTCACGAGAAGAAAATTCAGATAAATTTTGGGCAACCATCGGCGGGATGGGGCTCACCGGGATTATTCTCTCAGCAAAATTTAAGCTTAAAAATATTGAGACTGCATACATCCGTCAGGAAAGTATCAAAGCAGAAAATTTAGATGAAATATTCAGACTTTTTGAAGAAAGTGAAAGCTGGACGTACACTGTTGCATGGATCGACTGCCTTCAAAAAGGTAAAAATATCGGAAGAAGTATTCTGATGCGGGGCGAACATGCCTTCAGACATGAACTCACCGGAAATGAAGCTAAAAATCCTTTAGTTCTAAAAAAGAAATTCTCTCCGACAGTACCTTTTTATTTCCCGAATTTTGTTTTGAATGCTTTAACGGTGAAGATTTTTAATTTTCTTTACTATAAAAAGCAATCTAAAAAAGAATTAAAAAATTTTACTGACTACGAAACATTTTTCTACCCTTTGGATGCCATAACCGACTGGAATAAAATCTACGGAAAATCAGGATTTATACAATATCAAATGGTCATTCCTAAAGAAACAGGGAAAGAGGGAATGAGAAAAATCCTTGAAACAATTGCCAATAGCGGAAATGGTTCTTTCTTAGCAGTTTTAAAACTTTTCGGCGAAAATAATCCTGAAGCATACAATTCTTTCCCAACCGAAGGCTATACTTTAGCTTTGGATTTTAAAGTGAATTCAAAACTTAAGAAGCTGGTTGATCAGTTAGATCAAATCGTTCAGGAGTTTGGCGGAAGAATTTATTTAACGAAAGACAGCATGAGCAGATCTTCGCTCACAGATTATCTGAAAAATGTCAACAGCTCAAAATTTGTGTCTTTACAGCACAAACGAATTTTAAATAATAAGTAGAATGATAGTTCTGGGAAGTACATCGGAAGTAGCGCAGGCTTTTGTAGAAAAGGCTTTGCAGGAAGGCGAAAAGTTTGAAAGAATTTATCTTTTTACCTCAAATAGAGAAACCACAGAAAGATTTGCAAGACATATCGACGTTAAATTTCTGCAACAGTCAGAGATTATCGAATTAGATTTAACAAAATCAATCAATTATTCTGAGTTTGATCAAATCAACTCCAGTCTGCTTTTCTGTGCAACGGGTTATTTGGGAGAAGGTACGGAAGAAGGGCTGTACGACAATAAAAATACAGAGAGAATTATAGATATCAATTACTCAAAATTAGTTCCTGTGATGAATTATTTTGCTCAGAAATTCGAAAGCAGAAGATCGGGGACCATTATCGGACTTTCATCGGTTGCCGGTGACAGAGGAAGACAGAGTAATTTTATATACGGAAGCGCCAAAGCTGCATTTACAGCTTATTTAAGTGGTCTAAGAAATTATCTTTTTGATAAAAAGGTACATGTCATGACTGTAAAACCCGGTTTTATGGCGACTAAAATGACAGAAGGTTTACCTTTGAATCCGAAATTAACAGCTACAGCAAAACAAGCTGCAGAGTGTATTTATAAAGCATTCAAAAAACAAAAAAATATAGTATACGTTTTACCGATTTGGGGCGTTATTATGTTAATCATCAGAAATATTCCTGAATTTATTTTTAAGAAATTAAAACTTTAATTGAGTATGAAAAAATTGTATTGTTTTGATTTTGACGGCACTTTGACTTATAAGGATACGATGTTTTTGTATCTTAAATTTTATAATCCATCGAAATTTCGGGTACAGTTTGTAAAACATATTCCGCTTTTTATTTTATTGAAATTAAAATTGGCGGAGACTGAAAAAGTAAAAAAAAGCTTTATCGGTTCTATTTTAAAAGGCCAGCTTCAGACTAAAATCGAAGAAAAATCTAAACAGTTTTTTGAAGAAAACTATCCGAAAATTGTAAGAGAAAACGCTTTAGATTTCATTGAAAATATCGACAGAGAGAATACAAGAAGTCTTATCGTTACGGCTTCTTTGGATATCTGGGCAAAACCATTTGCTGAAAAATTACAGATGAATCTTGTTTCTACAAAGGCAGAGTTTAAAAACGGTATTTTCACAGGAAATTTTATAGGTAAAAACTGCAATGGAAAAGAGAAATTAGAAAGAATAAAAAAAGAAATTTCGGACGATAAATACGATAAAATCATCGCTTTTGGTGATACCTCAGGTGATAGGCCAATGCTGAAATGGGCAAATGAAGGACATTACCAATTTTTTCACTAATTTTGAAAGATTAATAAAGATAAAATGAATAAGTTGCTAATTGTATGTTTTGCATTCATCATGAGTTGCACAAGCACGACTGCACAAAAATCTGACGGTATGCAAACTAAAGGAGAAATTCTAGCTTCCGAAACTCAAGGTGGAGCAGAGCAGGCTGGTTTTACAATCATCAAAGATCAACAGCAACTCGAAAAAGAGATCACAGAAAATTTTGCTGCTTCAGGTATGGAACCTGTAATGCAAATTCCTGTTTTTACTAAAGATAAGAAAGTTGTTTTGTACAATTTAGGGACTTTCAATTCCGGAGATCACAAGGTTTCAACGATTAAAAGTATTTCTGTAAAGAATAATACTTTATATGTAGAAGTTCCGGAGTATCAATCTGGAGGTATGGAGATTCAGGTCATGTCAAATCCTTGGTTTATATTTTCTGTTCCGTCAAATTATCAGTTCAATTCAGTAGAATTAAAATATTCAAAATAAAAAATGAATAAAATATATTTAGATAACGCTGCTACAACGCCACTTTCAGAAGAAGTTATCGATGTCATGGTAGAAACCATGAAAATGAATTTTGGAAACCCATCTTCAACCCATAGTTTCGGACAGGATGCCAAGATTTTAATTGAAAATGTAAGAAGGCAGGTTGCAGAATATCTTCACGTGACGCCAGCAGAAATTATTTTTACCTCTTGCGGAACCGAATCCAACAACATGATCATCAAATCAAGTGTTTCACATTTAGGAGTTCAAAGAATCATCAGTTCTCCATTGGAGCACAAATGTGTTTCTGAGAGTATTTTAGATATGAAGAACAGGAAGGGTGTTGAGGTTGCTTACATCCGTCCAAATGAAAAAGGTGATATTGATTTAAATAAATTGGAAGAATTGCTAAAAGCTTCCGATAAGAAGACTTTGGTAAGTTTAATGCATGCCAATAACGAAATCGGAAACATTGTCGATATTAAAAAGATTGCAGAATTGTGTAAAGCAAATAATGCATTATTCCATTCTGATACGGTGCAGACAATGGCACACATGAATTTAGATTTATCTGATATTCCTGTAGACTTTGCTTCTTGCAGTGCACATAAATTTCATGGCCCGAAAGGAATTGGTTTTGCTTTTGTCAGAAAATCAAGCGGATTAAAAGGAATTATTACCGGCGGCCCTCAGGAAAGAAGTTTGAGAGCAGGAACAGAAAATGTAAGTGGTATTGCAGGTTTAGGTAAAGCTTTAGAGCTTTCACTTAAAAATATGGATGCATATACACAACACATGCAGGATATTAAGCAGTACACAATCGATAGAGTTTCTGATGCAATTCCGGGAATTAAATTTAACGGAAGAAGTGCAGAAGCTGAAAACAGTTTATATACGGTGGTCAGTCTTTTATTGCCTTATAAAAATCCATTAATAGGTTTACAGTTGGATATGAAAGGAATTGCGGTTTCTCAGGGCAGTGCATGTTCGTCTGGAGCTTCTAAACCTTCAATGGTGATGATGATGGTGCTTTCTGAGGACGAAATGGACGAGTGTACTCCTTTGCGTGTTTCATTCAGTCACATGACCACAAAAGCAGATATTGATACTTTTGTGGATGCTTTAGCAGAAATTTCGAAAGATTTAATCATAGAAAATACAAATGTTGAGCATAGATAAGCTATTCGCTTAAAAGTGGTAATTTTGATCTCAGAATTTAAATAGAATATTAATAATTAAAAATAAAAAAATGGCTTTAGAAATTACGGACAGCTCGTTCCAGGAAACAGTTTTAAAATCTGATAAACCGGTATTGGTAGACTTTTGGGCAGTATGGTGCGGACCGTGCAGAACTTTGGGACCAATCATCGAAGAAGTAGCAGCAGATTTTGAAGGAAAGGCTGTCGTAGGAAAAGTAGATGTAGACAACAATCAGGAAATTTCTATGCAGTACGGAATCAGAAATATCCCTACAGTTCTTATTTTTAAGAATGGTGAAGTAGTTGATAAATTGGTTGGTGTAACTCCAAAAGAGATCATCGCTGAGAAATTGAGCGCACACTTATAAAAAAAATCGCTTTGATAATGAATGCTTTCCGTATTGGGGAGCATTTTTTTTATTAAAATACTTGCAGATTCGCATTAAAGTTGTATTTTTGCAACCACAATAACAGAGGGTACAAGCTTGGTTATTGTAAGAGATCCGGTAGTTCAGCTGGTTAGAATGCCGCCCTGTCACGGCGGAGGTCGCGGGTTCGAGTCCCGTCCGGATCGCAGAAAGTTTTCTCAATTTACTTTAAAAAAATTGATCCGGTAGTTCAGCTGGTTAGAATGCCGCCCTGTCACGGCGGAGGTCGCGGGTTCGAGTCCCGTCCGGATCGCAGAAGTTTATTCAAATTTCATCAAAACCCCTTAAAACGAATGTTTTAAGGGGTTTTTTATTTTTCATCAATTCGTTAAAAGGTATTATAAGCAATTTAAAAGGGGATAATTCGAGACCAATTTTTAAAAAAATGAAAATTGGTCCCTTGACATTTAAAAGTTTTACTTCCCAGAGAGGTGAGCATATTTTTAAAATTCGAAAATTTCGAGGGACCAAGGCCAGAATTGGTCTCGAATTAACTAAAATTGGTCTCGAATTGAGTGTTAAATTGATGCTTTTTCATCTGTTAATTTTAGATTTTTAAGTTTTATTTATCATTAGGTCGCGATTATTTATTTTTATTTCTTAAAAATCGAGGGACCAATGCCAAAATTGGTCTCGAATGAAGAAAATTGAGGTCATTAAAAGAACCGGAGTGCCTTTTAACAAAGGATTTTTATTGCTGTAATAATTTTTAGATAAAAAAATAGTAAAAATTTATTTTAATCTATAATTATCTTACTATGAGTACGCATTTATCCCTTATTTTCACAGTGAAAAGATCAAAAATTTCATCAAAAGGATTAGTTGCTATTCACTTATTTGTGACTTTAGATAGCAAGAGACTTGAAATTACAACAGGCAAATTTATAGAACCTGAAAAATGGTGTACTGAATCCGGCAAAGTAAAGGGAAGATCTGCCGATGTTCGTGAAATTAATACTTATCTCGATATTTTAAGATCGAGGATTTACGCATTCAAAAAGATCTGATTCAATCGGGAGAGATCATATCCGTTGAAGAGATCAGAAATAAGCTGAATGGGGTGGAGAACAATAAAAGATTGCTATTGGTTATTGTCAATGATCACAATGTAAAAATGGAACAGCTGGTCGGTAATGAATATGCCAAGGGAACACTGATCCATTATAAAAGCTGTTACCGTCACTTAAAAAATTTTATAAGGATCAACTACAATTTATCTGATATTGATATTTCCAAAGTCAATCTTGAATTTATCAATAATTTTGAGCATTATCTAAAACGAAAGATGAAAACCCGTGCAGCAATAATTCTGCAGTCAAGTATATCAAAAAATTAAGCAAGGTGATCCGTATCTGCCTTGCTAATGAATGGCTTGACCGGGATCCTCTGATTGGATATAAATCAAAATACACGGAAGTCAACAGAAAGTTTTTAGATGAAGCAGAGTTGAGAAAAATTGAACTTAAGCACTTTCATATCGAAAGAATCGAGATTGTTCGTGATATGTTTATTTTCAGCTGCAATACAGGTTTATCGTTCATCGATGCTCGTAATCTTACTGCAGATAATATCGGAGTTGGAATAGATGGTCGCAAATGGATCTTTACTGCCCGCCAGAAAACAAAAATTTCTTCCCACATATCTTTATTAGAGAAAGCAGAAAAAAATTATTATAAAATATCAGGACTATTCAATAGGAGGGCATCGAGCAAAAAATCTACTCCCGGTCATGACCCAGTACAACTGTGGAGAAATCATTCTTGAAAGTGGAATTTTAGCGGAAGCAATCTGCCCCTGAAGCTGATCCTGCGCTCCGCCCTGCCATGAAGTGCATGAAAGGGGAGAGGTAGTTTTCAGGATCAGGGTAAGAGGTTAAAATGGTAAATGCATGAGAATACTTTTTATTCAACACTTCGATGGCGTGTGGAAAAGTACAGTACTTTCCATCTTCATATATCTTTAAAAACCAGATGATTGCAGCAAGTAAAATAAGAGGAGATTCTACAAAGAAATCCCCTGCTTTTGTATCCAGCTTCTGTTCAGATTCAGCATAATGGTATACGCTGCTTCATACGCATCTGAAATGTCGGTCATAAAATCAGGATTTAAGGGATTGCAGCGATGGCTGTTTCTTGGATCATCAAAATTGATCACATAGAATTGAGGCTTTACTTCATATTTGTCGGTGTGCCTCAGCAAATGATGTATCCAATGGTTGAAAGTTCATCGAATTTAAAATCGTAGATATACGTTGAAAAACCTTTTTCAATATGCTGCTTGATATAATTATTTACAATTGCATACGATTTACCTGAGCCCGGAGTTCCTAAAACAATCGTTGCCCTGAAGGGATTGGCCACATTAATATAGCCGTGATTCTATTTTCCTCAGTAATAAAATTTGGTGGGAAGATTAACAGAATATTCATTCTGCATCAGTTTTGTTTCCTGCATAAAGCTTTCATTTTCATTGTTGAAAACATCATCCGTCAGATTATTTCGTAGCAATCGGGTCATCCATGCTCCGGCAACCATCAGAGATATATATCCCAGTCCGATAGACAGTATATAAAGAAAGTGACCACGGTTGTAGCCTATCTTCAACAAAGGAAAATTCAGAAAAAATAAGAAGAATCCCATCCCAGCAGTAAAATAGATTTTAGACCATGTTATCTTTTCATTTTTCACACCTTTTGTTCCCAAGCAGCTCAGTGCCATTAATAAGATCCAAAGTCCACCCCCGTTCAAAAAAAAATGCATAACAAAACCAATAGAGGTGCATCAGAACTAAGAGGATACTGATTGCTCTTATGAATCCCATTATTTTAGCAAGTGCTTTCGCATCGTCTTCTCCCATAAGTACTTTTATAATTATTGGGACCGAATATAAAATACGACAAAATTATAATCCCTGGAGGTGAAGTTGGTGATATCATTTGAAACTTATGTTAAACTTTTTAAGAACATATAATTTTTATAAAAGTTTGTTGTCGTAGAACTACTACAAAAAATCGTAGAACTACTACAATTTTTAAAATAATTGACCAAAACTTGATTTATTAGAAAATCACTATTTATCTTTGAATTGTACAAATCAATCATTTACAAAACATTAACAGATTAAAATTTACAAGTCATGGCGGCAAATTCAAGAGGAATTTTAAAATTCAACGGTAGCGAAGGGCAAAAATTACTAAAGCTTAATTACAGCGTTTCAAGATCTACGGACGTTTCTGGTAGAGTAGCATCTGATCCGTCAAATGCATTGATCAAACTTACGATTGAGGCAACAGAGAAGTCTGACATTTTAGAGTCTTTACTCAATGGTAAATACAAGCCTACTTCAGGCGAAATAACATTTAACAAATCTCACGAAGAAGGAACTTTGATTACTTTAAACTGGGAAAACGGGTATGTTATTCAGCACGAAGTTGATTTTGATGCAGTAGACGAAAACTCAATGTTGATCAGCTTCATTGTAAGCGCAGAAAAGATCAACTATGGTAACTCTGCTTACGAAGGTATTTGGCCTACATCTTAATCCAAGGATTATTTCTTTGAATCAACTTTTACAGAATAGCATGCTTTTAATAAGGTAGGCTATTCTGTCGTTATATATGATTAAAGTATTATTACTTTTTAGAATTAATACTTTATCCCGGATCATTTAGATCAAATCTCAATCGAGAGTATAATCACCACTTCACAAACAGAAAAAAATGCAATGTTTCAGGAAAATAAACCTAAGAATCCCAAGGCACCAGCTACTACAAAGGATTCTGCAAATTTAAAGACATTACAAGAGGCAGCAACTTCACAAGCTGTTAATCAAGCTGGGGAAAAACTGCAAACGGTCAATAAAAATATGTCAAATGTTCAGGCTGTCGCAGGAACGTCTCAAAACGTTGCAGGAATGTTTATGAACCAACTCGTTCAGACAAACAATCCCTTAACGTCCACCGATCAATTATGGGCTGATCAGCCTACTTCAAAAATTCTGAATGCCAATGCAATCCCTACCAGCCAAATTTTGGGTATCAATAGGGTTGTGAAACTTGATATCATTGTTGAGGGCAAACAAATACAGCATTTCAAACATTTTAAACTCAATCAAAGCGCAATTAAGCATCATCGTTTTAGTCTAACTTTAGCTCACGATACATTAGGAAGTACTGAAAATCATAATTTAGAAGAAGCTCAGAACTTTTTAGGGAAAAGATTAACGGTTGTCTTCAAATACAAAGATGTTATTGATGGCCCCGAAAGAAATTTCGTAGGCGTAATCACTCAGGTTGGTTTCAGTCAGGAAAAAGGCAGTTTGGGGAATATTGTACTGACAGGCTACAGCCCAACCATTCTTTTGGATGCTGCTCCACATATTCAGAGTTTTGGTGGCGCACAGGAAATCAGCTTAAACAGCATCGCTGATCAGGTAATAAAAGAAGGTCTTGGTGAAAGCAAATTTGATTTCAGAGTGGATGCTCAGCATGGAAATGTTTCGTACAGCTCACAGTATGAAGAGACCCATTATAATTACTTAGCGAGAATCGCTGAAGCTTATGGCGAACAGTTCTTTTATGACGGTGAAGTTCTTCATTTCGGAAAACTTCCACCTCAGGAAAAGCCTGTAAAACTGGTTTACGGCAGCAGTGTGAATGATGTCAACATTACGATGAAGGCTGATCATGTTAATCCATCGTTTTATGGATATAATAGCAGTAAAAATGAAAAACTAACAACTGGAAGTTCAAAAATAAATCATGCTTCAGACATAGCCAAAAGAGCTTACGAAATTTCAGAAAAAACTTTCACAACACCGTCTCTGCGAGTTGCTCCCATAAAAGCATCTTCATTTATGGACATTGATGCTTCTCAGAAAGGTGCTGCGGGAAGCAAAGCCTCAAATATATTTGTAACTTCGGGTACGACCACTGTACCATTTTTATATCCGGGATGTACCGCAGATATAGAAATGCGACAGTCAGATACCAATCAAACCTCATACTTCACAAAACTCCTCATTACAGAAGTGAGTCATGAAGTAGACGCCAGAGGCTATTACACAGGAGATTTTGAAGCCATTGCAGCAGATTCTGGATATATTCCAAGACCGGAATTTGAAAGCCCCAGAGCTGATGCACAATTTGCCAAAGTAATTTCTAATACAGATCCTTTAAATCAGGGAAGAATTCAGGTGCAGTTTGACTGGCAAAGCGGACAAGATAGTTCAGAATTTATCAGAGTGATGACTCCTGATGCGGGAGGAAGTGATAAAGTAAGTAAGAACCGAGGATTTATGGCAATTCCCGAAGTTGGAGATCAGGTTGTAGTTAATTTTGTACATCAACACCCAGACAGACCTTTCGTGATGGGCGGAATGTTTCACGGGGGAGTTGGCGGAGGTGGCGGTACCGGAAATAATATTAAAAGTTTGAGCAGCCGAAGCGGTAACAAACTGGAACTGGATGATGGCGCTGGCTCAGTTTTCCTTACAGATCAGGGCGGTGCCAATATGAAATTTGACGGTGCGGGAAATGCTACAACGAATACCAATAATGATAAAACGGTAACGGTTGGAAACAATAATTCTGTTAATGTTGCTAATGACAATACCGTAAAAGCGGGAAATACAAGCATGATTGATGTCGGTGGAAATTCTGTTCTTCAAATGGATAAATCAGGGAAGGTTTCGCTTACTGCAAGTACGGAATTTAAAATTGTTGTGGGTGCAAGCACTATTGTTATTGATAAAACAGGTAAAATCACCATTAACGGTAAAGAAATTAAAGTGGATGCAACGCAGTCGATTAATCTATCCGCAACCAATGAAACGACTGTTGGAGGGAAAAATGTAAAAGTCACCGGTAGCGCAGAAGTTCAGATTAATGGTAAGAAAGTAAATATTAATAAGTAAACCTGATGGAAATAGGCAAAGAATATTTATATAACACAGATATTATCGGAAAAACTAAAGTTCACAGTTTAAACAGTAACTATAAAATTAATATTAAAACTTCAGTCACTTACAAAGGTAAAGATCATGACGAAGATTTTCACATTTTTGAAATTACCGAAACGGAATATAATCTCGAAATGTACGAAGATCCTTTGATCGTACAGATTACGGAGCTTACCAACAAAGTCTGCAGTATATACAGCACTCTCATAGTTGGGGTTAATAAAAAAGGTGAGATTGCAAAGATCTATAATGGTGAAATGATCCGAGATAAGTGGAAGGAGGTTAAAGACTGGCTCACCAATGCTCATCCTATTGAGGCTTACGAAATAATCAGGGCAAAAGAATATGAGCTTACCAATGAAGAAATGGAGATTAAAAGCATAAGATACATCCACTTTCTCTATCAGTTCTTCTATATTTTCGGAAAAGAGCCGCTTGCTGAAGGCAGTAAAAGCTATCAGAAAAGAGAAGATATGGACAGGTTTGGTGCCGGCGTTGTCATTCCGGTAAACATTTCGGTTAATGAAAAACTGAATGAGCAGCAGCTGAGCGAATGGAATGTTGATGGCATGATGATCAGAGATGATAAAATGATCCGAAGGTTACGGGAGTTTGCAAAAGACAGTTACATGCATCCCGATTACAAAGTAAAAGGAAAGTACTTATATGATGACAGAATCCTGCTGAAGTCTGATTTTACAATCGCAGAACAGCTTGGCGAGTTCTTCTATTATCATTGTTATATGGATACTCACTTAGAATTCTAACAGCATGGCAGACGAACAATATCTTACCGAAAAACATTACGTTGTCTGTGACAAAGGGATGTCTCCTAAAAAGATGAAAGTCACAAGCCAGGATTTCGTCACCTTCAGTGGGGATAAAGCGGCAACAGAGCTTGATACCCTGAAAGGAAACAATTTTATCTGCCTTGGTAAAACAGCATTTATTGCAGGAGCAGTTGCGGGAATAGCGGTCGGAATCTGTGCAATGATTCCCGGTCCGGGATGGCTGGTTGCTGCAATTATTGCAGCGGCTATCTTAGCAGCAGTTGCGATAGGAGCTCTGAAATGTAAAGCAGCAGCAGCCACAAGAGTTTGGACAAACACTGCCCAAAAATTTTCGATAGAAGATAAGAAAGCGCTTACATTATCATCAATTATGATGTGCCCTGCAGAAGGCGGAATGATTACGCCAAAAGAAACTGCATGGGAAGCCTGGGGAAGTGCTGCACTCACCAATCTTGGCCACGTAGCCAATTTTGCTTTTGGATTTCTTGCCGGTCGTGGCGCGGTAGGAATGGTGGGTGGTGCAGCAGGTGCGACTACAGCAGCCGGAGTTACAGGAGCAAGACAGACTGCTGTTACATTCGGGCGTGAATTTGGTAAACAGTTTGCCAATACGGCGAGAAAAGAATTGATCGAACAGTTTACTTTTAAAGGATTTAAAAATGCTTCACTATTCTGCAAAACTATGCGCGGATTGGGAATTGGCGGAGCGTATTATGAGCAGTACAATATCTGGAGCAGCGATAAAACTGCCATTGAAAAGTTGCAGGAAAGTGGAGTAAGCCTGATTCTGGGGATTTTTGCTGCTAAAGGTGCAACCTTGGTTTGTTTTCCTGCTGGCACGAAAGTTCATACCCAAAACGGATTAGCCAATATTGAAGATCTGTACGAAGGAGATTTTGTACTCACCTACAATGAAGAAACAAAATTGCAGGAATACAAACCTATTTTGGTAAGACATGAAAGGTTTACTCAGCAAATGCTTTCTTTGGAGTTACCAACAGGAGAGTTTGTTCGTGTAACTCCTGAGCACAGATTTTTTTGTAATGACGAATGGATAGAAGCAGGAAACCTAAAAGCCGGAGATTTGCTACATCTAAAAGGTGGAGATTACACTACAATTATCAGCATTGAAACCTTGCCTCATTACGAAAAAGTTTATAATTTTGATATTGAGGACAACGAGAATTATTATGTGACCGAGGATGGGATTTTGGTGCATAATGGGTATAAAACAAAAGCTACTGTTAGAGAAGTTGATGAGTTAACCCACGATTTGGAAATTAGCATAAGTAAGTCCGATTATCCTGAAACTGCAGCACATATTGAGGATGCAATAAAGAATGGTCATCCTGATTTAATAACAATAGACAGAACAATGGCTGATGCAAACAGAGCTGCATCATTGGATGGAATTCCTACAAAACCTGGTTTTGACAGAGATGAATGGCCAATGGCCATGTTTACTGAAGGAGGTGATGGTGCAAGTATAAGATACATAAATCCTTCAGACAATAGGGGTGCAGGAAGTGCTATTGGAAATGGATTACGAAAATATCCCGATGGAACAATAGTTAAAATAATAATTACAGATTAATATGGAAAATACTTTTGAAAAGATTAGGCATACGTTTGAAAATAGAAAGCCTTTCATTGACATATTTCGAAATTTTGATAAGAATGATTTAAATGACCCGGAAACGTTAAAAAATCTAATGATGGCAGCGTATAGCTACTATTTTATAGGAGATTTAAATTCGATGGAACAAATTTTTGATTTATTACATCAAATGAAATTTGATGGAGATTACAATAAATGGACCTGGGTTGAAGGGATTATCTTGTTAAAGTTATTTATTGATGATTTTAAAAATGAAAAATTAAAAGATAAAATTTTAGCTACATTAGATTATGGAAACGATGAATCATTAAATAAAATAAAAAATAAAGCTTTCCAGAGAAGGCTTTTGGGACAGTTATTAAATAAGAGTAAGGTTAAAGAAGCTGAAAATAAAAATGATGAAAATTTAATTGTAGCATCAATAATCCCGTGCTTAAAAGAACTGTTTTTTATTAAATCCTTCAAGGAATTAGAGACGTCTGAAAATGATAATTTAAAAAGTGAAATTTCGGAAAATATTATAAAAGTAAAAAAGTTTTTATAGATCTATTGATAATTTCTGCATATAAAATGAGTTTTTATCTTGATGATAAGAACTCATTTTATTATTAAAAAAGTATGAAGGAGTGTTACTAAGCTTTTAATGATTTACCTCATTACGAAAAAGTTTATAATTTTGATATTGAGGATATTGAGGATATTGAGAATTATTATGTGACCGAAGACGGGATTTTGGTGCATAATGGATGCTTTGATGATTTACCTGCGAGAAATAATGTGGTAAGAGGGGATGCAGGAGCTTATCAGAGTAGAACAGTAGGTGATACTGAGTATCAATTATCAGGAGGTGGAGCAAATGTTTGACAGATGGAATTGATGAAACAACTAATATGGCACAAGATGCAAAATATGTTGATAATGAGGGACGCGGTCTATTTATAGAAGATTCAAACATTCCTCCATTTATACGAGATAAAATTATGGCAAATCTTAATGATGATTTTACACTTTATTCCCAAGTAATAAATGATCCTTCAAATGAAATTAAAGGATTAGAAATAATTACAAATAACCCAAATGCTGTAAGCACATTTGAAGATTTAATGAATACTCACAACATACCAGGAACAGTAATCGTAAAACCTTAAAAAATGAAATATTTTATATCACCAGATCAAGAGCCTAAAGAAAAATTAATTGAAGAAAATATACTTGAAATAATTTTAAGGAATTTCCCCAACTCCAAGGTTGAAAGAATAAAAGATGAAAAGAGGATATATTCTTTTGAAATAATCTGTAGGGAAGATGACAGTTTTGTAGAAATTTTAATTCCTAAAACTTTAGATTCCATAGTGATAAATACTAATATTCTTGAAGATTTGGTTATATTAATTAGTGAAATAAGAAAGCAATTCTCAAAAAATGAAAATGTACTATTATATGACGAAGCTTACTCTTACATAGTTACAATACCTATGGGGGGTATTACAGTTGATATGTTGTGATTTTATGAAAATTAATATAATGTCATATACTAAAGATAATTTTCAGGAATGGATTTTTTTGATAGGAGAAAAAATGGGTTTTTTACTCAAGAATTTGCTTCAGAAAACAGCTTACTATTAGATTATATTTTAAAATCGTTAGATGATTTAGAAGAATGGATTATTGCAAATTATTCAACCATTAATTCTCTAAAAGATGATCAAAAAATGCTAGACCTATTGACAATTTATATAGGTGAGACTTTTAGAAAGTATCTTGGCGGAAAGTGGTTTATGGATCTTGAAGACAAAGATAATGCCTATTATCATATGCCAGTTTTGACAAGTCCTGATTACAAAGGTGAAATTTAAAAGGCACCAAGAACCTTTGCTACTGATTGTATTCCGAGAAAAAACGGAAATTATATCAGCACAATATTAAAAAATAATATGGAAGACATGGCAATCTCCATCAAAGAATAAATATACCTATTTATCGCTTGACCAATTTAGGATAGAATTAAGAGCTTATGGTATAGATGAAACTTTCTGCTAAATTTTGAAATTGCTTGAAATAAAAATTAGATTATTATTGATAATAAAAAAGCTGCTTTAAAAAAGCAGCTTTTTTATTACTCTGGAATTGTAAAGCAATCGCCAACAGCAGGAATACAAACCTATTCTTATAAGGCACGAAAGATTTACCCAGCAGATGCTTTCCATGGAATTGCCAACCGGAGAATTTGTAAGAGTTACTCCTGAACACCGTTTTTTCTGCAATGATGAATGGATAGAAGCAGGAAACCTGAAAGCCGGAGATTTGCTACATCTAAAAGGCGGAGATTACACTACAATTATCAGCATTGAAACCTTGCCTCATTACCAAAAAGTTTATAATTTTGATATTGAGGATAATGAGAATTATTATGTGACTGAGGATGGGATCTTGGTGCATAATGGGTGTCTTTTCAATAATGATGGAAGTTTAAAAACAATTAATCAGTCATTAGATGGAAGCGTACATCCGGTTACAGGTGTTCCATTTAAAGCCTCCGAAGTGATTGTAGATGGTCAAAAAGTTAATGGGGTATTTCCAGTTTTTGATTCTAAATTTACCGCAACACTTCCGGATAATCTTTTGGTTGCAAGTGATCCAAGCCAGTTTGCACATTGTACCAAAAAATTAGCAGATGAAATTGCTAAGAATCCTGCTATGGCAAGTAAATTTACAGATCAGCAATTGGCTGATATCATGAATCATAAACCTCGTCCTGATGGTCTTACTTGGCATCATAATGAGAAAACTGGAGTCATGGAATTACTTGATAGAAAAATCCACGGAGATACAGGAGATACAGGAGGAAATAGTATATGGGGTGAAGGAAAAAGATAAAAAACAGAAGAAAATTTAATATTATGAAATGGTTATATAAAAAAGCTTTATGCATATCCGTAACTCATCATATTTTCGTATATTTGTTTGATACTTAAAAGATTGCGATGAATATTTTTAGTTTTGGGGTAGAATTTGGCAATGAAGAGGCTTGTGTATTACATTTTAAGAAA
>Ga0265798_10000959_pt1 | contig 46084 bp, 38 predicted proteins | sample P3T30metagenome_FD_192430 | JGI IMG/M metagenome (GOLD analysis project Ga0265798, IMG submission 192430) | Plant litter microbial communities from East Loma Ridge, Irvine, California - P3 T30 | ecosystem: Environmental > Terrestrial > Plant litter > Unclassified | place: USA: California... | reverse complement strand
TGGTTCATCGTGCACAGCGCGCCTGAACAGGCGAAGCTGATCAGGGCGGCGCGCGAAGTCAACGACTACAAGCCGCACTGGGTGCTCGAGAAGGTGCGCGAAGAAGTCGACGCCTACCTCGCCGCCAACCCGGAGCGCAAGGAGTCGGATGTGACGATCGCCTGCTTCGGTCTGGCCTTCAAACCCGATATCGACGACCTGCGCGAAAGCCCGGCGCTCGACATCGCCGCCGAGATCGCGAAGACCCACAATAGCCGCGTGATCGTGGTCGAACCGAATATCTCGGCCCTGCCGGCCAGCCTCGACAAGGGCGAACTGCGCACCCCGCAGGATGCACTGGCGCGCTCGCAGATCGTGGTCATGCTGGTCAATCACAAGCCGTTCCTGGCGCTCAAGGAATCGCTGTTTGCCGACAAGGTGATCATCGATACCTGCGGCTACCTCAGCGCGACCGGCCGTTAAGCCGCAAGGAATGTCATATGCGTGTCCTCCACGTCCTGGATCATTCGATTCCGCTGCACAGCGGCTATACCTTCCGCACCCGATCGATCCTGCGCGAACAGCGCGCGCTGGGCTGGGAGACCTTCCATGTGACCGGTTCCAAGCAGAACTCGGGCGAGCTGCGCGAAGAAACGGTCGATGGCCTGCACTTCTACCGCACGCAGCTCGCCGGCGGCCCCTTGTCGAAACTGCCGGTGCTGAACCAGATGCAGGTGATCGACGGGCTGGAGCGGCGCCTGGCCGAGATCATCCCGCAGATCAAGCCGGACGTGCTGCACGCGCATTCGCCGTCGCTCAACGCCATCGCGGCGCTGCGCGCGGGTAAGAAATTCGGCATTCCGGTGGTGTACGAAGTGCGCGCCTTCTGGGAAGACGCCGCGGTCGACCACGGCACCGCGAGCGAAGGCGGGCTGCGCTACCGCCTGACGCGGGCGCTGGAAACCCATGCGCTCAAGCGCGCCGATGCCGTCACCACCATTTGCGAAGGCCTGCGCCGCGACATCGTGGCGCGCGGCATCCCGGCCGACAAGATCACGGTGATCCCGAATGCGGTCGATATCGACAAGTTCGCCGTCGGCGGCGTGGCCGACCAGGACCTCAAGGCCAAGCTCGGACTGCAAGGGGCGCGCCTGATCGGCTTCATCGGTTCCTTCTACGCTTACGAGGGCCTGGACATCCTGCTGCGCGCGGTGCCGGCCCTGACTGCCACGCGGCCCGATTTGCGCATCCTGCTGGTGGGCGGCGGTCCGGAAGACGCGCGCCTGCGCCAGCTGGCCAAGGACCTGAATATCGCCGACAAGGTGGTGTTTACGGGACGGGTGCCGCACGAACAGGTGCAGATGTATTACGACCTGCTCGACGTGCTGGTCTATCCGCGCCTGTCGATGCGCCTGACCGACCTGGTCACGCCACTCAAGCCGCTCGAGGCGATGGCCCAGGGCCGGGTGCTGGCCGCGTCCGACGTGGGTGGGCACCTCGAGCTGATCGTCGATGGCAAGACCGGCGTGCTGTTCAAGGCCGACGATCCGCAGGCGCTGGCCGACAAGGTCGGCGCCCTGGCCGACGCCCAGGCCGACTGGCCGGCGCTGCGCGCGGCCGGCCGCCAGTTCGTGGAAAGTGAGCGCAACTGGAAAGCCAGCGTGCACCGCTACAAGAGCATTTATGGCCGCTTGACGGGGGCCGCGGCCTGATGAAGATCCTGACCTTCAGCACGCTGTTCCCCAATAGCGAAAAACCGGGCCACGGCATTTTTGTCGAAACCCGGCTGCGCCACCTGGTCGCCAGCGGCCAGGTCGAGGCGCGGGTGGTGGCGCCGGCGCCGTGGTTCCCGTCGCAGAATCCGCGCTTCGGGCAGTATGCGCGACAGGCCAGGGTGCCACGCAGCGAGGTGCGCCACGGTATCCAGGTTGCGCATCCACCTTATCTGGTGGTGCCCAAGATCGGCATGAATGTGGCGCCGGCCTTGCTGTTCCAGTCGGCCAAGGGCACGATCGCGCGCATGATCGACGAGGGCTATGACTTCGACCTGATCGACGCCCATTATTTTTATCCGGATGGCGTGGCGGCAGCGATGCTGGCGCGTTACTTCAACAAGCCGTTCGTGATCACGGCGCGCGGTTCGGACATCACGCTATTCCCCAAGTTCGCCTTGCCACGCAAGATGATCCATTGGGCCGCCAGCCGCGCCGACGGCATCATCACCGTTGCCAATGCACTGCGCGACGAAGTGATCGGGCTGGGCATCGACCCGGCGCGGGTTGTCGCGCTGCGTAATGGCGTCGACCTGCAATTGTTCCGTCCGCCCGAACAGCGCCAGGAAAAGCCGTTCACGCTGGTGACCGTGGGCCACCTGGTGCCAGTCAAGGCCCAGGAGCTGAGCATCGGCGCCTTGCCGCTGCTGCCTGGCGTGCGCCTGGTGATCGCCGGTGACGGCCCGAACCGGGCGATGCTCGAGAACCTCACGCGCGAACTGAAACTCGAGGACCGCGTGACTTTCCTGGGCGCCGTCTCGCAGCAGGAGTTGCGCGTCCAGTATGGCGCCGCCGATGCGATGGTGCTGTCGTCGAGCCGCGAAGGCTGGGCCAATGTGCTGCTTGAGTCGATGGCCTGCGGTACACCTGTCGTGGCCAGTCGCGTATACGGTACGCCCGAAGTGGTAGCGGCGCCCGAAGCGGGCGTGTTGATGAACGAGCGTACCCCGCAAGGCGTGGCCGACGCCGTCAACCGCCTGCGCGCCAGCTACCCCGAGCGCGCCGCCGTGCGCCGCTACGCCGAACGTTTCAGCTGGGACGACACCACGGCCGGCCAGCTGCGGCTGTTCCGCTCCATTCTCAAGCAGGGCGAGTCGCTGGCGCTGGCGTAACCGCTCCGACCCGCCGTCATGGCGGGGTCATATTTCACGATTACATTCGCCTGCATACCGTGACCGGAGGGGCGTGTGCATGGCGTGGAATGATTCGACTGTCAGGGCGGCGTGTGCAGGCGCCGGAAAGCGCGCTTCGTGAGGGAGGGCGACTTGCAACGACGCATCGCGGGCAAGACGATCGTCGTACTCAGCGTTCCTGCCGGCGCCGGCCATACCCGGGTCGCCGAGGCCATCCGTTCCCGCGCCGCAGCCGACCATGCCGACGTCAAGGTCATCCACCTGGACGCGATGGCCTTCGCCACGCCGCGCCTGCGCAAGGTATATACCGATTTCTATCTATGGTTGATTGGCCGCGTGCCCGGCCTGTGGCGCCATGTGTACCGGCTGACCGACGCCGCGCGACCGGATGGCCTGTTGAACCGCCTGCGACGCTGGATCGAGCGCCGCGACTGCCGCCTGCTGGCGGCGGAAATCACCGCGCTGGCGCCGGACGCCATCGTTTGCACCCACTTCCAGCCGGCCGAGATCCTGTCGCAGCAGATCGCGGCCGGGACCCTGGATTGCCCGCTGTGGGTGCAAGTGACCGACTTCGACCTGCACCGCATGTGGATCCACCCGCACGTCGCCGGCTATTTCGCCGCCAATGACGAGGTAGCGTTTCGCATGCGCGAGCAGGGCATCCCGGCGCACGCGATCCACGTCGCCGGCATCCCCACCATGCCGGCCTTCGCGCTCAAACACGACCGTGCCGAATGCGCCCGCGCGCTCGGCCTCGAGCCGGCACTGAAGACCATCTTGCTGATGGGCGGCGGAGCCGGTCTAGGCGGCTTGAGCCGGGTGGCGGAAAAGCTGTTGAGTATTCCCGGCGACTTCCAGCTGATCGTCCTGGCCGGCAGGAATGCCGCCGAGCTGGCGGCCCTGCAGCGCCTTGCCGTGCGCCATCCGGGCCGGTTGGCGCCCCAAGGCTTTACCGACCGGGTCGAGCGCCTGATGGCTTGCGCCGACCTGGTGGTGACCAAGCCGGGCGGCGCCACCAGCGCCGAATGCCTGGCGCTGGGCCTGCCCATGATCGTCAATGCGCCGATCCCGGGGCAGGAAGAACACAACGCGAACTACCTGCTCGAGCATGGGGTGGCGCTCAAGGCGTCCGACCTGTCGACCCTGGAATACCGGATCCGCTACTTGCTGGCGCATCCCGACAAGCTGCACGAAATGGCCGCGTGCGCGCGGGCGCTGGGACGGCCGCATGCCGCCTTGCAGGTGCTGGAAACCGTGCTGGTCCAATGCAATAGTAAAAGTGAAGAGGCTTATGGTTGAGTTGTCAGAAGGTGGCAGGGTGATATCGATGGTGGGTGCGGTACTGTTGGCGGCCTACTTCTTTGCGCGGGTCGAAGTGGAAATCGAGGGCGACGCCGGCTGGGCGGCAAACCTGCCGACCTGGCGCATCGAGCAGCACCCGCTGCTCGACATCTTCATGGGTGGGCGGGCGCTGACCGGCTACCACCTGTGGATGTTCGCCTTCATCGGGCTGATCTTCCACTTCCCTTTGTTCTTCATGGGGCAGTGGTCGCTCAAGCTGGAAGCCTGCGTGGCGGCCTCGATCATGCTGTTCTGGATCGTCGAGGACTACCTGTGGTTCGTCATCAACCCGGCCTTCGGCTGGCGCCGCTTCAAGCAGGAACTCGTGCCCTGGCATAAGCACTGGGCACTGGGCGCCCCGGTCGATTACTGGATATTCGGCGCCATCAGCCTGCTGCTGTTCTGGTACGGGTCCTGAACCAGCACGCCGAGGTCTAGTGCATGCCGGATACGGCAGCACAGTTCGGCCGAGGTGCGTGAAATGAGCTCGTGCGGGATCTCGAACTTGGTGGTCAGGCGGTCGTGGTCTTCGAAGCCGTACGAGACCATGAAGGGGTGCATGCCGGTGCTGACCGCGGCCTCGAAATCCTTGTGCTCGTCGCCGCAGATATAGGCGCGCGCCGGGTTGACGCCGAACTGTTCGCGCGTGGCGCGGAACTGGGCGGTCTTCTTGTCCTTGAGCGGGATGTGGACCAGGAAATCGAGCTCGGCGATATCGATATCGTGGCGCAGGAATAGCTGGCGCAGGGTTTCGAGCGGTTCGATGGTGACGTTGCGGGTGACGATGCCGACCGTGATGTCGGGGGCGGCGATCAGTTCGCGCAGCAGGTCGGGGATGCCGTCGTACAGCCTGGCTTCTTGCCGGTAGATGTCGGTCAGGGTATCGATCAGCTGGGCGCGGCTGTTCTTGCGCAGGTTCTTGCGGATGATCGAGGGGAATTCCTTCAGGCCACCCATATACTTGAGCAGCTTGTGTCGTTTCTGGAACCGGGTTTCGTCGCCGATCATCAGGCCGTGATGGGCAAATGCGGCTTCGATGGCAGAGAAGGCGTCGATCGTGGTGCCGTCCGCGTCGAGGATCAGGAGCTTCTTGTCGCTTTTGTACATGGTGGCCTCGCCTCCGGTGCTCGTTGACCGATCCGGCGTGAACACGTGCCGGAGCTCGCTTTTGACCATCATCCGCGCCTGTAGTGACAAGCGTGTGACAAAGGCGGCGACTAACCGCCTGCTGTCGCGTTCTGGTCGCGATCCAAGAGGCACCGCGAGACTGGAACTTCTATTCGTAGAGCTCGGAAACGCATGGTTGGTTCTCAGCCATGCAACCCGTTTCAACGACACCGTCGCGAAGCAAGTAGACCTGCCCGTTCTCGAACTTGAGCGCCGATCCATCGGTCAATGGCAGCGGATTGGTAAAAGGGCCTTCGTAGTTGAGCGAACTCGATGTGCTGCCGACATAATGCACCCGCACGATCGCATGGGGATCGATTTCGGCGGTCCTTTGGGTCCCGTTGCCGCCATCGAAATTGAACGTGCGCTTGCCGATGAACGGCACGTCGACGATAGTCGGCTCGGCGACAGGCGTGGCTGGCGGGGCCACATCCTGCGCAGCGACCGCTTGCGTGTCCTGGGCCGGCGCCGAGGCAGGGATTGCCGGTGCCGATGCTTCCGCCACGGGCGTGTCGGGCGAATACTTGCCGGTAATCCGATCTTCCAGGACCGCGTAGAGAATCAGCGTCATGTAGCCGAGCGCGAGCGCGCGTGCCAGCGCCGAATATCCCTTGCGCAGGGTGAACCAGGAGAAAACATAGGGCATCAGGAGAATGCCGATTCCCAGCAGAATACCCACCTTCTTGCGAGAACGTTCGACCTGCGCCTCTTCGTGCGTGGCGTAGGTCACGTTCTTGACCGTGCGCGCCTGGGCGTCCCTGGCTTCGTCGGCACTCGCATACACCACATCGTTATGGGTGCGTTTACTCTCGTCGAGGCGTTGGGCCTTGTTACGCAGCGACTCTTTGAGCGGCTCAAGGTCGGTAAAGCCAATGCCGTCCGCATATTCTTCCAACGTGCGCACGCTGCGTTCGGTGTCCTCGGCGGAGTCGAACGTCAAGCCTGCGGCTTTTTTCTCGACCAGTGCGCGCTTGGCTTCGTCGAGCGAGTCGATGCCGAAATACCGGGCCATGCTGGCGACCGAATTGTCGCGATCGCCGAAATTGTCGAACCAGGTCTTGTAGGCCTCGGCATTGTAGGGATTCAGGCTCAGCGATTCGACCAGGGCGGGCTTGACCGCATCGGCTGGCATGCGGCCTTTTTGCACGTTCGTCAGGAGACGTTCGGCGCGATCGCAAGCGTCCTGGGTGAGATATTCGTAGCGCCGTTCACCGCACCGTGCATGGATCAAGTCGATCATCGCGAGGTGAATGTAGAACAGCAGGTCATACAGTGCATTCGCCAGGGCCAACCGGTTACTTTCGCTCTTGTAGATGGCGTCTTTCTTGCTAAGGTCCATCACCAGCGAGCCGCCCTTCATCATCGCGTTGAAGCCGCCATGAAACAGATTGGACGTGATATTGAAGGCAGCGGCTTTTGCATGTCCCTCCAGTGAAAATCCATGCATCCTGCTGCGTTCCTGGCGGCGGCTTGTCCGGTGTGCGTCAAGCTCCTCCTGTTTCATGACGATCACCACATACTGGTCGTCGATCTGGTCGAATCGCTCCTGCCAGTGGGCCAGCGCCTCGGTCATATGGTCGCCAATGAAACTGCTGTCGTCGATATCGTGAATCCCGTGCGCGATCAGGTCCCTGATCGCTTCGTCGGTGACGCGAAACAGCCTTTCCTGCACGACCACCTGCATATTGTTGTGGACGTCCTCGATATTCTTGAAGGTCGCGGAGTAGTTATCGAGAAAACTGACTGTATGCTGCTGTGCGACAGCGGCATATTTCACCCGGATCTTGTTATATGCATGGCGCTCAGCCGAAATCACTACGCCGCTGAGTAAGGGAAGGGAAGCAGTCATCAAAAAGGGGTGAGTGAGTGTTGATAAGGCGGCCTTATTTATTTCCGGGCCGCAATTCGCAAACCAGTATATCTGAAACATTTTGAACAGCGGGGTGTTGTAGCACTCCGGCAACAGCCATTTTTTCGACAAATCATATTATTTCAATGCGGTAAATGAAAATAACTGAAGGTAGGTTATCGATTCACATTTTCTGGATAATTGCCTTCATCGATGGATCTACCTCCCGCTGTTCACCTTCCTGACATGGCTGAGTCAACCGAAGCCGACTGCGGATCATTCCTTGGCGGCTGGTTTCAGGCGGAAACTCACACCCATGCGATTGAAGGCGTTCATGGCGGCGATGGCGATCGTCAGGTCGACCAGGTCTTTCGGCTTGAACGCGCTCGATGCTGCGGCGTAGGCTTCGTCGGAGACGTGGGTCTCGCTGACGCGGGTGACTTCCTCGGCCCAGGCCAGCGCCGCACGCTCCTGGCCCGAGAACAGGTAGGCGGCTTCGTGCCAGACCGACACCAGAACCAGTTTGTCGACCGTCATGCCTTCCTTGATCAGATCGCGCGAGTGCAGGTCGATGCAATGCGCGCAGCCGTTGATTTGCGAGACGCGCAGGAAGACCAGGTGAATCAGTTGGGATGGAAGATTGGTGTTCTTCGTGACGTAGTGATGGACTCCGCCCAGGGCTTGCGCGCCTTCGGGCGAGGCTTGGAACCAGTTTTCGCGGTGCATGGTCTTGTTTCCTTTGAGGTGGTTGAACTTACTGGACGAAAGGCACGGCGGGTCTGTGACATGGCCGTGAAAATTCAATCGGCCAAGGCATTTTTGTCGAATCGGTACACTGGCTTGTATCGAAGACAACGCCGGGACCAGGATGCGCACTATGGATTTCAGTACGTGGCAGGGCGCGATGACGACCATCATCGGGCTTGCCGTCTTTACCTTGCTGGGGGTGGGGATTCGCATCCTCATGATGCAGACCATTCAGCAGCGGCGCGAGCGCATGAACCGTCAGATCAACGAGCGCCTGAAAACACTGATCGCCGCTTATCGCGCCTTGGGCGGCTCGTTCACCGGGCAACTAACGGTCGATCCGACGCATCTGCGTGATGTGCGCGAGCGGGCCCAGTCGGGCGAGGAAGGCGCGGGCGAAGGTGCGACCAGCTCGGATCGCTCGCGCCGTATCCGCGATGCGGTCGAAGCGTCACTGTCCGATATTCTGCTGCTCGGTACCGAAGAACACTGCCGATTAGCGGCGCAGGCGGCAGCCGACCTGGCGGCGGGGCGGCCGATCCACACGGCGGAACTGGTCGTCAGCCTGCGTACTTTCATTCGCACGGCGCTCGATCTCGACCCGATGCCGGAGGAAGTCATGATCCCGTTGCAGGGACCGACGCGCACGCAGGGCGGCGCCGGGCGCGGCAAGGGGGAAGCGGGCGGCGGTGGTAATCGTGGTGGCGGCGGCGCTGGTGCCGAAGGGGGCGGATCGGGTATGGGGTCTATGGCGATGATGGGACGCAAAGATGCCGGACCGGAGGGTTAAGCGAGAAGATTACGCCTGCGTAGGGCGAAGCCGTCCACCCTACGCGGTAGGGTCCAGGTCAATCGGCAACGGCGTCACCGTCACCTGCACATCGAGCTGCTGCTTGCCGCCCCCGAGCACGATGCCGCGCATCGGCGTCACGTCGCTGAAATCCCGTCCCCAGCCCAGCGTGATGTGTTCATGCTGTACCAGACACCGGTTGGTAGGATCGAAGTCGATCCAGCCCAGGGTCGGACAGAACACCGATACCCAGGCATGCGAAGCGTCGGCCCCGATCAAACGCGGCTTGCCTTCCGGTGGGTGGGTCAGGATGTAGCCACTCACGTATCTCGCCGGCAGGCCGATGCTGCGCAGACAGCCGATCATCAGCTGGGCGAAATCCTGGCACACGCCGCGCCGGCCGCGCAGCACCTGCTCGAGCGGGGTCGAGATGTCAGTGGCCTTGCTGTCGAATTCGAAGTCGTCGAAGATCCGGTGCGTCAGGTCGAGCGCCGCATCGAGTTGCGGCCGGCCCGGCGTGTAGCTCCGGCGCGCATAGGCTTCCAGCTCGGGAAACCAGGCCACATGGGGCGAGGCATACAGATAGCGGCAGGCTTCGAGCGTCGCCGCGCTTTTCTCTTTTCCCATCATGTCGCGCACGCTTTCCCACGGCAGCGTGTCGGCGATCTGCGCCAGGGTGTAACGCGCGTGCAGCGAGACCGTCGATTCGGCGTGTACCAGCAGGCTGTCATGCGGCAGGGTGAGTGCCACGTGGCGCACGCAGTTGCCGAAGAAATCGGTGCCGTCGCGGCTTTCGTTGACCACCGGGTCGAACCAGATCAGGTGCGAGTCGGTGTGCTGGCACGCGAACGAGCGCGGGGTCAGGTGCAGGTATTGCTGCGACAAGGCCACCGTGCTGCTGTATGTGTAGCGCGTTTCGTGCACTACCCGATAGCGCGCGCACACCTCGGCGCGCGCCGCGAAATCGATCATGAGGTACGGTTCCTTTGGCGGCCGTTGTCGGTATAGCTGAAGAATTGCACGCTGATCTGCTCGGACAGGGCCGCACTGGCGAGCCCGATTCGCTGCAGCAGGTCGCCGAGCAGCGCATTGCCGTGATTCAGGTCGCGGTCCGGGTCGAGCGCGATCAATTCCTGCTTTAACTGCGCCAGTTGATGTTCGCCACAGTCGCCCTTGGCGGGCGCGATCCTGGCCAAGGTGTTCAGGATGCCGTTCAGCTGGAACACGATCGAGCGCGGATTGGTTTCGTCGAGCAGCAGCAGGTCGAGCACCGGCAGCCACTCGGGCTGGGCGCGGTAGCGGGTGCGGTAGGTGATGCTGCTGTCGGACAGTCCGAGCAGCCAGTCGAGATTGCCTTTGGCGTCCATGGCCAGCGCGCGCTGCAGCACGACGCTCTGGAATTGCAGCCGTTCCAGGCGCCGCCCGACCGACATGAAGCGCCAGCCCAGGTCGCGCGTCATGCCGTCGAGCGCGAATCCCGACAGCGTCATCAGCGCGGCGGCGGCATCGTCCAGGATCGTCATGACGCCCGACTGCGACGGCCGCTCGCCGACGGGCGTGGCCGGCTGCACCATGCGGTTCAGCGCGCGCCAGTTGTCGGCCGAGAAGCGCTCATGCAATTGGCCGGCGATCCGGTGCAACTGCTGCTGCTGGCGTGCCAGGCCCGGCACAGCAGGCGAGACCACCGCCAGCAGCAGTGCCGATTCGAGCTCGGCATCGGTAAAGATGGAACCGGCCGTGGGCGTGCCGGATGCCGCCGGCTTGCGTCCCTCGTCGATCAGCCCGAACCAGATGCATAGCGCCTCGACGGTCGGCCATTCGGCGCCGCGCTGGTCGAAACGGTCGTTGAACAAGAACTCGAGCGCGACCCGCAGTAGGCGGCAGATATTGTCGCTGCGTTCGGCATGGCGCCCGAACCACAGCAGGTTTTCGGCGACCCGGCTCGACAGGTTGGTGTCCTCGCGCACCAGGTCGCGGCCGGTGATGCGGCGTTGCTGCGGGCGATGCACCTCGGCCCGGGCCCGGGCCTGCACCCAGGTGTCCTTGCTGGCGCCGCCCATCTGCATCGTCAGCACGCGCGCATCGGGCCCAGTGGCGACCCGGGTCAGGCCGCCCGGCATCACCACATAGCCGTTCGGGGTGGCGCAGGCGAATACCCGCAGGCCGACCGCGCGCGCCTGCAGGCCGGGCGCGGCGCTGTCCTTCCACACCGGCGCCTGCGACAGCCGCACCAGTTCCTGGGCGACGTAGTGGTCGGGATTGGCGCGCAGCCGGGCGATGAAGGCCGCGCGCGCCTCGCCATCGAGATCCTGGCCGAACACCGCGGCTTGCGGCAGTTGCGAAAAACTGGGCTTGATGACCAGGCGATCGAGCTTGGCGATGACAGTGTCGAGCGCGGCCGGCTCGCCACACCACCAGGTGGCCACCGACGGCATCTTGAGCGGCTCGCCCAGCAGGCGCTTGGACAGCGCCGGCAGGAAGCCCAGCAGGGCGCTTGACTCGAGCAGGCTCGAACCGAGGCTGTTCGCGACCAGCACATTGCCGCGCATGGCAGCCTGGGTCAGCCCGGCCACGCCCTGCATCGCATTGTGCGGCGAACCTGATAACTCCAATGGGTCGCAGGCTTCGTCGTCGACCCGGCGCATGATCACGTGCACCCGGTGCAGGCCGGCCAGGGTCTTCAGATAGACCACGCCGTCGCGCACCGTCAGGTCGCCGCCTTCGACCAACGGCAGGCCAAGATAGCGCGCCAGGTAGGATTGCTCGGCATAGCTTTCGGTACGCGGGCCGGGAGTGAGAAGCACGATCAGCGGCGCTTCGCCGTCGCGCAGCGGCGCCGGGTTGTCGCCGCTGGCCGCGCACACACGGCCCCAATGCACCAGGCTGTCGTGCATGGTGCGGAAGAACCGGGCCAGCGGCTGCACCTTCAGTTCGCGCAGCAGGTCGGGGAAGGTGGGCGCGATGATGGCGCGGTTTTCCAGCGCGTAGCCGGCGCCCAGCGGCGCCTGGGTGCGGTCGGCCATCACCCACCAGCGGCCGTCGGGCGCGCGCGCCAGGTCGACCGCGTAGAAATGCAGGGCCACGTCGTCATGGTGGCGCATGCCGTGGCAGGGCCGCAGGAAGCCGGCATGGCCATGCACCAGTGCCGACGGCAGCAGGCCTTCGCGCAGCATCTCCTGCTTGCCATACACATCGCCCAGGATGTGATTGAGCAGGGTGGCGCGCTGGATCACGGCCGCCTCGATGACGCTCCATTCCTCGTGCGGCAGGATCAGCGGCAAGACGTTCAGGTCCCACGGCCGCTGCTTGCCGTGCAGGTCGGCCGTGACGTTGTAGCTGACCCCGTTCTCGCGCACCTGGCGCTGCACGTTCTGCAGGCGCTGGCGCATCATGCCCGGGGCTTCGTGCTCCAGGTTGGCAAGCATCGCGCGCCAGTGCGCGCGCGGCGCCTTGGCCGCGTCGAGCATTTCATCGAAACCATCCGGCGCGGCCAGATAATGGGCTAGTAACTGATTGGACATGAAGATCGCATTACGTTCGGTACGAGACTGTAGGTCAAACCGGCTGCCAGCGCAAATCGAGTGTCATCGGGAAGCCCGGATTGAGGTCTTCCTTGCGCACCGTGAACGGCCCCGGCGTATGGCCATGCGGCCAGAAACGCGCCATCCGGCGCGCCTCGGCGGCGTTGGCATTGACCGGCGAACCGGTTTCATTGCGCCCGCCGGGATGCACGACATGATAGGTGCAGCCGCCGATCGAGCGGCCATTCCAGGTGTCGACCAGGTCGAAGGTGAGCGGCGCCTGCACCCGGATGCTCGGATGCAGCGCCGACCACGGGCTCCAGGCGCGGAAGCGCACACCGGCCACGTATTGGCCGGGAACGCCGGTCGGATGCAGCGGCAGCAGGCGGCCGTTGCAGGCCACCACGTGGCGGCCGTCGGTCAGGCCGGACACCTTCAGCTGCATGCGCTCGACCGACGAATCGACATAGCGCGCGGTACCGCCGGCCGAGACTTCCTCGCCCAGCACATTCCACGGCTCGATCGCCTGGCGCAGTTCCATCTCGACGCCTTCATACGTTACGGTGCCGAAGCGCGGGAAGCGGAACTCGATGAACGGTTCGAACCAGTGGTCCTCGAAGGCGTAGCCGGCCGCGCGCAGGTCGCGCGCGACGTCGCGGATATCCTGGGCCACGAAATGCGGCAGCATCCAGCGGTCGTGCAGCGCGGTGCCCCAGTGAACCAGCTTGGCCTGGCAGGGCTGCTTCCAGAAACGCGCTACCAGCGCGCGCAGCAGCAGCATCTGCAACAGGCTCATGCGTTCGTGGGGAGGCATCTCGAAGGCGCGGAATTCCACCAGGCCCAGGCGGCCGGTGGGGCCGTCCGGCGAATACAGCTTGTCGATCGAGAACTCGGAACGGTGGGTATTGCCGGTCAGGTCGACCAGCAGGTTGCGCAGCAGGCGGTCGACCATCCACGGCTTGTCGCCCGGGTGCATGGTGGGCAGCACCTGGTCCATCTGCTGGAAGGCGATCGCCAGTTCGTACAGGTTGTCGTCGCGCGCTTCATCGACCCGTGGCGCCTGGCTGGTCGGCCCGATGAAGGTGCCCGAGAACAGGTACGACAAGGCCGGGTGGATCTGCCAGTAGGTGATCAGGCTTTTCAGCAGGTCGGGCCGGCGCAGCATCGGGCTGTCTTCGGCCGTGGCGCCGCCCAGCGTGGCGTGGTTGCCGCCGCCGGTGCCGGTATGGCGGCCGTCGTGCATGAATTTCTCGGTGCCCAGGCGGGTCAGGCGCGCCTCCTGGTACAGGGTGGTGACGTTGTGAACCAGCTCACCCCAGCTGTCGGCCGGATGAATATTGACTTCAATGACGCCAGGGTCGGGTGTGACGCTGAGCAGCTTGATGCGCGGGTCGCGCGGCGGCGCATAGCCTTCGATGCGCAGCTTCATCTTGAGCTTGGCGGCCGTGGTTTCCACTGCCGTCACCAGCGCCAGGTAATCCTCGATGCGCTTTTGCGGCGGCATGAAGATATACAGGCGCCCGGCGCGTACTTCGACGCATAGCGCGGTGTGGATCACATCGCGCGCGGCTGGTTCTCGCGGGGCGGCTGGCTTGGCAGCCTTGTCCGCGCTCTTGCCGGCGGCCAGGCCCAGGGTCGGGCGCTTGTCCTTTTTCACTGACGGCAGCGCACCGCGGGCGGCGAACGGGTCGACATCGAACTCGGGGTCGCGTTCTTCGGGCAGCACCCACGGCAGGGTAGACAGCGGCAGGCGCAGGCCGATCGGCGAGTCGCCTTCGATCAGGTACAGGTGTTCGCGCCGCAGCGGCCAGCGCGAGGTGCGCCAGCTGGTGCCGAGCATCGTGGCCGGGTCGAACTCCCTGGCCTGCAGCGGCAGCACGTAGCCGGCCACCGTGCCCAGCCCACGTTCGAGCAGGCGCGCCAGCCGGCGCCGCTCCTCGGGCGCCTTGAGGTCGGCCACGAGCGGGTCGAGGTTGCGCGGCAAGGCTTGCTCGCGCTGGGCCTGCAGCAGCACGTCTTCATACGCCGGGATGGCGCTGCCGGCGGGCAGGGCGAGCGCCTTGACCAGTTCTGTCGCGAAGCGGCCGGCATCGTCGCTGCCGTAGCCGTCGTCGATGTGCTCGTCCGAGAACAGGGACGGATCGGACCACATCGGCTGGCCGTCGACGCGCCAGAAGATGTTCAGCGCCCAGCGCGGCAGCGGCTCGCCCGGATACCACTTGCCCTGGCCGTAATGCAGCATGCCGCCCGGCGCGAAGTGGTTTTTGAGGCGGTGCATCAGGTTGCCCGCCAGCTCGCGCTTCTTGTCGCCGTGCGCCAGCGTGTTCCACTCCTGGCCATCCATATCGTCGATCGAGACGAAGGTGGGCTCGCCGCCCTGGGTCAGGCGCACGTCCTGGTTCACCAGGTCGGCATCGACCTGCTGGCCGAGGCGGTCGATCTTGTGCCAGTCGGCCTCGGAGTACGGCTTGGTCACGCGCGGGTCCTCATGGATCCGGGTGACCGTCATTTCATGGACGAAGGTGACTTCGGCCTTGTCGCTGAACCCGGTCACCGGCGCGGCTGAGGCGGGCATCGCGGTGCAGGCGAGCGGAATATGGCCTTCGCCGGCCAGCATGCCCGAGGTCGGGTCGAGCCCGATCCAGCCGGCCCCGGGGACGTAGACCTCGGTCCAGGCATGCAGGTCAGTGAAGTCCTCGAGCGGGCCGCTGGGACCATCGAGCGCGGCCTGATCGGCGGTCAGCTGGATCAGGTAGCCGGACACGAAGCGCGCCGCCAGCCCCATCTCGCGCAGGATCTGCACCAGCAGCCAGCCGCTGTCACGGCACGAGCCCGAGCGCTTCTGCAGCGTGTCTTCGGGCGTCTGCACGCCCGGCTCCATGCGCAGCAGGTAGGCGATATCGCGCTGCAGGCGCTGGTTGATGGCGACCAGGAAGTCATTCGTGTTCATCGGCTCGGCCAGCAGCTCGCGCCGCGCCGCCGCCAGCCACTCTGTGAGCAGGGGGCCCGGCGCCTCGGCCTGGAGGTAGGGGCTGAGCTCGGTCTTCAAAGGCGCCGGGTAGGCGAAGGGGAAGACTTCCGCATATTGCTCGACGAAGAAATCGAAGGGATTGATGACCGTCATGTCGGCCACCAGGTCGACCGTGAACTCGAGAACGTCGGTTTTTTCGGGGAACACGAAACGGCCGATGTAATTGCCGTACGGGTCTTGTTGCCAGTTGATGAAGTGCTGTTCCGGCTGCACCGACAGCGAATACGACAGGATCGGGGTGCGTGCATGGGGCGCCGGGCGCAGGCGCACCTCGTGCGGGGAGAGGGCAACCTGACGGTCGTAGCGGTAGCTGGTCTTGTGGTGGAGCGCGATGCGGATGGCCATGCGGAATGCCTTTCGGGGTGTGGCGCAGTCAGTGCAAACTTGGCGCAATTCAGAAGTGTTTAAGCATGATTCGTACCCACAATATAATATCTTAATAAAATTGAAACGCACCGCTGGCACGTTTCTTGATAGCACTTGGGGGACAGGAGGAATCGATGCCGAACTTTTATAACGAAATGTATTCCACTGCGGCAACTGTACGGCCTCACTATGGCCCGTTTGCCGAATGGCTCGCAAAGCAGCCGGCGCAGTTGATCGAACAGAAGCGGGCCGAGGCCGAGCTGAACTTCCAGCGCGTGGGGATCACCTTTGCCGTCTATGGCGACGACGCCGGCAAGGAAAGGCTGATTCCCTTCGATATCATCCCGCGCGTGATCAACGCCGCCGAGTGGGCGCGCCTGCAGGCCGGCCTGGTGCAGCGCGTGACGGCATTGAACCGGTTCCTGCACGATGTCTATCATGACCAGGCCATCCTCAAGGCCGGCATCATTCCCCCCGAACGGATCCTGAACAACGCCCAGTACCGGCCTGCCATGCAGGGCGTCAAGCTGCCTTCCGACATCTACGCCCACATTGCCGGGGTCGATATCGTACGCGCCGGCGAGGGCGAGTTCTATGTATTGGAAGACAATCTGCGGGTACCATCGGGCGTGTCGTACATGCTGGAAAACCGCAAGATGATGATGCGCCTGTTCCCGGCGCTGTTCGCGCGCAACCGGGTGGCACCGGTCGAGCATTATCCCGACCTGCTGCTCGATAACCTGCGCACCGTGGCGCCGCAGGGCAGCCATGACCCGACCGTGGTCGTGCTCACGCCGGGCATGCACAATTCGGCCTATTTCGAGCACGCTTTCCTGGCCCAGCAGATGGGTGTGGCGCTGGTGCAGGGACAAGACCTGTATGTCAGCGACGACACCGTCTATATGCGCACCACGCGCGGGCCGAAGCAGGTCGACGTCATCTACCGCCGCATCGACGACGATTATCTCGATCCGCGCGCCTTCCGCCCCGAATCGACGCTGGGCGTGCCCGGCCTGCTCGACGCGGTGCGCGCCGGCCGCGTGACCTTGACCAATGCCATCGGCACCGGCGTGGCCGACGACAAGTCGATCTATCCGTATGTGCCGGACATGATCAAGTTTTATCTAAGCGAAGAACCGATCCTGAATAACGTGCCCACTTACCAGTGCCGCAAGAAGGACGAGCTGGCCTATACGCTGGCCAATCTGCCCGAGCTGGTGGTGAAGGAGGTGCACGGCGCCGGCGGCTACGGCATGCTGGTCGGGCCGGCCTCGACCCATGCCGAGATCGAGGCTTTCCGCGCGCGCCTGCTGGCCAATCCCGAAGGTTATATTGCCCAGCCCACGCTGGCGCTGTCGGCCTGCCCGACATTCGTCGAGTCGGGCATCGCGCCGCGCCATATCGACCTGCGTCCGTTTGTCTTGTCGGGCAAGAATGTGTCGATGGTGCCGGGCGGATTGACCCGGGTGGCGTTGCAGGAAGGCTCGCTGGTGGTCAATTCGTCGCAGGGCGGCGGCACCAAAGATACCTGGATACTGGAGAACTAGCATGTTGAGCCGCACCGCCGATCATTTGTTCTGGATGGCCCGCTACACCGAACGGGCCGAAAATACCGCGCGCATGCTCGATGTCCGGGTCCAGTATTCGCTGATGCCGCAATCGGAGCGCGCCGAGCAGCAGGGCTGGCGCACCATGCTGGGAGTCTCAGAACTGAACCAGCAGTTCGATGCCAAATACGATGCGTTGACGCAGAAGGATGTGATCGACTTCATGGTGCGCGATCCGGACAACCTGTCCTCGATCACCAGTTGCCTGCGCGCCGCGCGCGAGAATGCGCGCGCCGTGCGCGGCACCTTGCCGACCGAGGTGTGGGAAACCGAGAACACCACCTGGCTGATGCTGCAGCAGCACATCAAGAACCGCATGTTCGAGCACAGTCCCGGCCAGTTCCTGGAATGGGTCAAGTACCGCTCGCACCTGTCGCGCGGGGTCACGCTGGGCACCATGTTCCAGGACGAGGCTTTCAATTTCATCCGCCTGGGCACCTTCCTGGAGCGGGCCGACAATACGGCGCGTATTCTCGACGTCAAGTTCAGGTTCCTGGCGTCCGATACGATTCAGGCCGGGGCGCAGGGCGAGTTTTATTATCTGGCGGCGCTATTGCGCTCGGTATCCGCGTTCGAGACCTATCGCAAGGTGTATCGGGACGCCATTACGCCGAAGCGGGTGGCAGCGCTGTTGATCCTGCAAGAGAAAATGCCGCGCTCGCTGGTGGCCTGCCTGGGCGCCGTCGTCGCCAATCTGCAGGATGTGCGTAACGAGCTGTCGCAGGACACCGAGCGCAAGGCGCAGGAACTGCACACCATGCTGCAAACCGTACCGATCGGCGACATCCTGGAGGAGGGGCTGCACCAGTTCCTGACGCGCTTCCTGGTGGCGGTCGAGGAGCTGGGCAATGGCATCAGCCGCGATTTCCTGATACCGGTGGAGCCGACGCCAGCGCCAGCGCCGACGCAGACGCAGACGCAGACGCAAACGCAGACGCAAACGCAGTCACAGACCCAAACGCAAATAAGCTGAAGCGGCGCACCAAGATGTGGCACGCCGCACCGTTATGACGAGAATCCTCGTGTTCGCGTCATGACGGTGCAGGGCCGGATCACTCCTGAGGCTTGGCTTGCTTCAGCTGTGCACGGACCACCTTGTGCACGAATTCCAGCTTTTCCAGCACTGGCGTGCAGAGCTTGAACGGATAAGAATCCGGCATGCCGATGCTGCGGTTCAGGCTATTGAGGACGTAGGTCAGCGCGAACCAGTCGTGCAAGGTATCGTCGAACGATTCCGCCTTCATGGGCAGGGTGATGCTGTCGAGTGCCGGTTCGTCGGGCTTGCGTGGCTTGAGCGCCAGGCCACAGGCATGCGCCGTTTCGAGAGTATCGATCATGTGCAGGTAATGGGCCCAGGTTTCGGCCCAGTCTTCCCACGGGTGCGAGCTGGCATAGCTGCTCACGAAGTGCGACTCCCAGTCGGCGGCCGGCCCGTCAGCGTAATGGCGCTTGAGCGCTTCGCCATAATCCTGGCGCTCGTCGCCGAACAGCGCGCGAAAGCCCTCGATCCATTCGCTGCCGGCCACCAGCCGGTCGAAATAATAATGACCGCTTTCATGGCGGAAGTGTCCCAGCAGTGTGCGATAGCGTTCGTGCATCTGCTCGCGCGTGCGCTCGCGCTCGGCCGGGTCGGCTTCGGCGATGTTCAAGGTAATCAGGCCGTTGTCGTGGCCGGTCATCACGCACCCGTCGCTGACGCCGTCTTCCAGGAACTGGAAGGCCAGGCCGGTCTCGGGTTCGGCTTCTTTCGACGCCGGCGTCAGGTTCAGCATCGCCAGCGAAAACAGCAGGCGGCGCTTGGCCGTTTCGAGGCGCGACCACAGGATGTGGTTCTTTTCGGTCGACAGTGCCGGGATGACGACGGTCAGCTGGCACGATTCGCACAACTCGTGCGGATCGTCCGCAGGCAGCATCCAATTGCAGACATTGTGCTGCACATAATTACTGCATTGCTTGTACAGCTTGCCCTTGTCGACGGCGTTCAGGCTGCGCCACAGACCGTCCTCGGCCTGCTCGAAGCTGTTGATGCTGCGTGTCGCCGGCTGGTAGCCCAGTATGCTGTCGCAATTAAAACATAGGGTGTTTTCGAAAAACACCTGTTGTGAACACTTGTCGCAATGAAAGGTTTTCATGACATGAATGGTGAGAGAGCTTGATGGACAGAAGGGATTGATAATTTAGCAGTAAATATGGCCGTGTTCGTTACGTGTAAGACAACGCCTCGTGGCCTGTGCGGGAGCCTGCAATATGTGTGATCGCTGCCACAGCACCCATTGGTTTAACGCAGATGCGCGAATGATCGGCTACCGCCGACGATCATGCGCGCACGGAGGAGCGCATGATCGAATCCGTCGCCCGACAGCGCCGGATGAGGGCTGCGGGCTGTTCAATCCAACTGGAGAAAACATGCGCCTTGCTCAAGTGATCGTGTCCTTGCTGATGCTCGTTTCGTCGATGGTGGTTGCCGCCCCCGCAAATTACGTGGTCATCAATCTCGGACCTGGCACCATCGCGACCTACCCGGCCATCAACGCCGCGGGGCAGGTTGCTTTTACGTTAGTAAGCGGGGGACGCACGTCTGGATTTTTCTACGATGGCCGGTCGGCACAGCACATCGGTTCTCTGGGTGGCGGGATTACCTATGCAAACGGCCTGAACGAGGCCGGACAGGTCGTGGGTACGTCGGTCAATCAATCCGGCATCGAGAATGCCTACGTCTGGCGTGCAGGCAGCGGCATGCTCGGCATCCTGCCGGCGTCCGATGGGGGCCGCTCATACGGCTGGGCGATCAACAACCGGGGCGTGGTGACCGGTTCGTTTGGCGACACCGGGCGACCGTTCCGCTGGAGCATTGCTGGCGGCCTGGAAGACCTGGGCGTCACCCCGGCCTTTCCCGCGCCTTCCTCGGGCCGCGTGCTCAACGATGCCGGCCTGATCGCCGGCGTGACCACCATCGACGACGAAGTCACACGCGTGTTCGCCTGGACCCGTTCGAGCGGCGTGATCGACATCGACACGCTGGGCAGCGTCGAATCGACGCCCGTCGCGGTCGGGGCAGGGGGCGAGGTGGCGGGTAATCGTCTCGCATCCTGGGACGATGGCGGCGATCGTCCTTTCCTGTGGACGCGTACTGCCGGCATGCTGGATCTGGGCATCGGGCGCGGCACCACGGCCTGGGTCAATGCGATGACGCCCGGCCTGCATATCGCCGGCGGCATCGGCTATGCCGATGGGCGCCAGCGCGCGATGTCGTGGACACGCCGCAGCGGTATGCGCGAGCTGGGCACCCTGGGAGGACGAACCTCAGTGGCACGCGACGTCAATGCCAGGGGCCAGGTGGTCGGCTTCGCCGAGGACAAGGCCGGCGCCATGCGCGCCTTCGTCTGGAGCGCCGGCGGCGGCATGCACGACCTGAACCGCTTGCTGCGCCATGCGCCGCCGACGCTGGCGCTGGAACATGCGCTGGCGATCAATGCGCGGGGCGAGATCGTGGCAGGTTCGAATGCCGGCCTGGTGCTGCTGACGCCAGAGCGCGGGCGCCGGGGCGGGCACACGGTCGGGCCGCTGGTGGCGCCGCGCACGGTGGAAGTCGGTGCGCCGCTATGGGCCTCGGTATCGTTCGTGGATGGCGACCGGGTCGGCACGCGCGGCGTCGACTGGGCATGGGGGGATGGCAGCGCCGCGCCGGCGCGCAGGATCGATGAGCGTGACGGCGTGGGCAGCGCCAGCGCCAGCCACGGTTTCGCGGCGCCAGGTGTCTATACGGTGACGGCCACGGTGGTCGACCGTCAGGGTCGGCGCACCGTGGTCAGCCACGAAGTCGAGGTGACTGCGCCCTAGGAGCTCAGCGCTTCTTCTGGTCCGCGATCCAGCGATCGGTCGCCGCTTCGAGCACGTCGAGCGGCACCGCGCCGTGCGACAGCACTTCGTTATGGAAGGCGCGCAGGTCGAACGACGCGCCCAGGGTTTTTTCGGCGCGCGTGCGCAGTTCGCGCAGTTTCAGTTCGCCGATCTTGTAGCTCAGGGCCTGGCCCGGGATCGCGATATAGCGTTCGACTTCCTGCACCGCGGTCACTTCGTTCTGCGGCACGTTGTCCCTGAAGTAGGCGATCGCCTGCTCGCGCGTCCAGCCCTTGGAGTGGATGCCGGTGTCGACCACCAGGCGCACGCCGCGCCAGATTTCGGCGGTCAGGCGACCGACCCACTGCCAGGGATCGTTGTACATGCCGATTTCCTGGCCCAGCATTTCGCTGTACAGGCCCCAGCCTTCCGAGAAGGCGGTGCTGCCGCCGAAGCGGCGGAAGGCCGGCAGGCCGGTCGTTTCCTGGGCCAGGCTGCGCTCGAAATGGTGGCCCGGAATCGCTTCGTGCAAGAAGAAGGCAGTGGTCGTGAAGTTTGTGCGGGTCTCTGGCTTGTAGGCGTTGAAGTAGAACACGCCGGGACGCTTGCCGTCGACCGAGCCGCGCTGGTAAGAGGCGGGGGCCGCGCTCACTTCGCGGAACGCTTCGACCGGACGGATCTCGAACGGCGCCTTGGGCACGCGCGCGAACAGCTGGTCGACCTTGGCTTCGACGCGCGGGCGCATCGCCTCGTAGGCGGCCTGGATGTCTTCACGCGACTTGAAACGCAGTTCGGGAGCGGTATTGAGGTGCTCGAAGAATTCCTTCAGCGTGCCCTTGAAGCCGACCTTGACCTTGGCCTCTTCGAACTGGGCGCGGATGCGCGCAACTTCGCGCAGGCCGATTTCGTGGATCTCTTCGGGCGAGAGCGGGGTGGTGGTCGAGCGGCGCGCCAGGAAGGCATACCACTCCTTGCCGCCCGGCAGGGCGCCGATACCGGCGCTATCGCGGCCGGCCGGCAGGTAAGTGTCGCGCATGAAGGCCAGCAGCTTGCGGTTGGCCGGCGCCAGCTGTTCGCGCACCATCTTGCCATAGGCCTCAGTCAGGCGCGCCTTGTCGGCGGCACTGAACGACTCAGGGAATTTCTTCACCGGGCCCATATAGGTGCTGGTCGCCAGGTCGACACTGCCGACATTTTCCAGCTGCGGCAAGACGCGGTTGATCAGCGCCTTCGGCATCACGATGCCCTGCTTGATCCCCTTCTGCATGTCGACAATCATATTGTCGACGGCCGGCGCGTAGCCAGCGGCGCGCTTGAGCCAGTTCTCATAGTCCTGCACGGTCAGGAACGGCTGGGTCGAGGCGCCCGAGCCCAGCTGTGCCATCAGCAGGTGCAGGCCCGAGAACTGATCCACCGGCACCAGGTCGGACGGGAAGCGCAGGCTGTCCAGGTCTTGCTGCAGGCGGTAGCGCAGCAGGTCATAGCTGATGCGGTCTTCCGAGGGCAGCGGGGCCGGGTCGAACTGGTTGCTGCGCGCAAGGTATTTTTCGGCCAGCGCGCGGGTCTGGGCCCGGTCTTCGGCGGACGAGACCACGCCGAAGCGGTCGTTGTAGCGGTGGTCGCCGTTGAAGGTGGCGGCGATCGGGTTTTCGCGCAGGTAGTCTTCCCAGTAGTCGGCATACAACTGGTTCATTGTTTCAGGCGACGCCGGCACTTTGACCTGGGCGATGGCGGGCAGGGCTGCGCACAGCAGGGTGCACAAAAACAGGGGGAGCGAGCGAGTCATGTCTTCTCTTGGTGGTTCGAGGCCGTGCAAGAATAACATGGTGTTGATGCAATGGAATGAACTCGCCGGCGGCGGCAATCAATAGAAACGCCGACCCTGGCGGGCCGGCGTTGCGCTGGTGGTGCGGTCAATAACGGTCAGATCACGCCCTGCGCCAGCATGGCATCGGCGACTTTCACGAAGCCGGCGATATTCGCCCCGTCGACATAGCTGACGCTGCCGTCGGCGCGCGCCCCATACTTGATGCAGGCAGCGTGAATGCCTTGCATGATCTGCAGCAGGCGGGCGTCGACTTCTTCGCTCGGCCAGGAGAGGCGTTCGGCGTTCTGGCTCATCTCGAGGCCCGAGGTGGCGACACCGCCGGCATTGCTGGCCTTGCCGGGCGCATACAGCACGCCCGCGGCCTCGAACGCTTTCGCGGCCTCGATGGTCGACGGCATATTCGCCCCTTCGGCCACGCACAGTACGCCGTTGCGGATCAACACCGCGGCATCGCTGGCGTCCAGTTCGTTCTGGGTTGCACATGGCAGCGCCACGTCGACCGGCACATGCCATGGGCGCACGCCGGGCTCGAAGCGGCTGCCGGTGCGTTCGGCGTAGTCGCTGACACGGCCATACAGGTGGTTTTTGACGTCCATCAGGATCGCCAGTTTCTCGGGAGTGAATCCATCGTTGTCGATCACTGTGCCGCTGGAGTCGGACACCGTGACGACCCGGGCGCCAAGCGACATCGCCTTTTCGATGGCGTACTGCGCCACATTGCCCGAGCCGGACACGCTCACCCGCAGGCCGTCGAAGGAACGACCGCGCGTCTTGAGCATCTCTTGCGCAAAATAGACAGTGCCATAGCCGGTCGCTTCCGGGCGCATCAGCGAGCCGCCGAAGCTCAGGCCTTTGCCGGTGAAGACGCAGTCGGCCCGGTTGCTCAGCTTTTTCATCATGCCGGCCATATAGCCGACTTCGCGGGCGCCAACGCCGATATCGCCGGCGGGAACGTCGGTGTCCGAACCGACGTGACGGAACAATTCACTGACAAAGGCCTGGCAGAAGCGCATGATCTCGCCAGGGCTCTTGCCCTTGGGGTCGAAGTCGGAACCGCCCTTGCCGCCACCCATGGGCAGGGTGGTCAGCGCGTTCTTGAAGGTCTGTTCGAAAGCGAGGAACTTCAGTACCGACAAGGTGACCGAGGGATGGAAGCGCATGCCGCCTTTATAGGGGCCGATCGCCATGCTGTGCTGGATACGGTAGCCGCGGTTGACCTGGACCTGGCCATGGTCGTCCACCCACGAAACACGGAACATCACCACGCGCTCGGGCTCGATCAGCCGGTCGAGCAAGCCGTGCTCGGCATACTTGGGATGCTGGGCGATGAATGGCCACAGGCTTTCCATCACTTCGGTCACAGCCTGGAGAAACTCGCCCTGGCCGGGATTGCGGTCGGCAACGTGCTGCAAGAACTGATGTACGGATTCGTATTTCATGGTGGTCCTAAAGAGCGAAAAAATGTCGGAGTTCAGGTACCTCGCCATCGATGCCGGTTTGCGACCTCATGTGGAAGAGGGAGGAGCGGCGTCACCTTGTGGGATCGGCGGCGCCGTAGTGTGAAGGGGCGGATCGCCACTCGATGGACGATAACGTGGTCGAGCAGGTCGCTCGCGTTTCGCCAGAGGATGATGTTATCAGATGTGTTGACCATCCTGAAACGCTTGCAGCCCGATTGTCCGGTGGTAAGCTATTGATATTGCCGACTCCATCCTTGAGGGAATCCTATGAAACCGTTGTTCTCCTCCGACGAGGAAGCGAACGCCGCGCCTGCGGCGCCTGTGACGCCCGCTGCGGGATTTCCACCACTGCTGGATCCGGTCAGCGCACAGGAACCGCTGCCAGCCTTGCGTCCGGAAGCAAGCGCGGCGCCAGTGGCGCGGGTCGACCTCACTGGCATCGACGACAAGGCCATCGAGACCCTGGGCAGCGCCGCCGGTCCGGGCGTGGCCAAGGTCTCGGCCAAGCTGCTGGGCACCGTGCGCGCGTCCGACGCGGATGTGTTCGGCACCCAGCTGAACGAGCTGATCGCCACCTCGAAGGGCCTGGATCCGGCCAAGCTGCGTTCCGGCGGCTTGCTGTCGCGCGTGTCGAACATGTTCGGCTCGGTCAAGGAAAAGATGCTGTCGCAATACCAGGTGGTCGAGTCGCGGATGGACACCCTGGTCACTGAAATGACACGCCACGCCAACGTGCACCGGGGCCGCATCCACGATTTCGACGAGATGTACAAGGGCCTGGAAGCGTATTACCAGGGCCTGGATGCCGACGTGAAGAAGGGCGAAGCCTGGGCCGAGCGGCTGCGCCTGGCAGTCGCGCAGCAAGGCGCGGCTGCCAACGCCTTCGAGGCGCAGCAGGCGACCGAGCTCAGGCGCCGTCTGGAGCGCCTCGAAAAGCGCATCGACGACCTGCGCCGCGCGATGCTGATGGCCACCCAAATGGTGCCGCAGATCCGCCTGTCGCAAGACAATGCGCGCGCCCTGACCGACACCTTCACCGACATCGTCAATGTGTCGATCCCGGCCTGGCGCAATGTGTTCTCGCTGTATTTGCTGCAGCTGGAAGCCAAGCAGAGCGCGGCTGTCGCCAATGCGGCGTATGACGCCACCGACGCCGCCTTCCGCGCCCAGGCCGATATGCTGCTGGAAAATACCGAGACTGTGGCGCGCGCCAAGCAGCGCTCCATCGTCAGCCTGGAAACCGCGCAGCATGTGCAGACGCAACTGGTGACGGCCTTCGACAAGCTCGAGCAGATCTCGAACGAAGGCCAGCAGCGCCGCCGCGACGAGCTGCCGAAACTGCAAGAGCTGGAGCGCGAGCTGATCGCCCGGTTCTCGCCTGGCGCCTGATCGACGAACAACCCATTTTCACCATCTACAAGGAAAGCTCATGTCGACGACGCTCCAGACTGGCCATCGCATCAACCTCGAAAAGACCGCACCGGGCTTGAAACGCGTACGTATCGGCCTCGGATGGAAGGTCAATGCCGCCGACGGCCATGCCTTCGACCTCGACTCGTCGGTGTTTCTGTGCAAGAAGGACGCGGACGACCATCCGGTCATGATCAGCAACGCCCACTTCGTTTACTACAACCACACGACCTCGCCTGACGGCGCGGTGGTGCACTCGGGCGACAACCGCACCGGCGACAAGGACGGCGACGATGAAGTCATCACCGTCGACCTGGCCAGGGTCGACCCGGCGGTGCTGGAAATGCCGATCGTGGTCACCATCCACGATGCCGAACTGCGCAAGCAGAACTTCGGCAGCGTCTCGGGCGCCTACGTCAAGGTGTACAACGACGAGACCGGCGAGACGATCGCGCAATACGACCTGAACGAGGACTACTCGGACAAGACCGCACTGCAGTTCGGCTCGCTGTACCGCAGGGATGGCGAATGGCGTTTCCAGGCGGTCGGCGCCGGCTTCAAGCTGAACCTGGCGACCTTCATCCGCAAGCTCGGCGGCACGGTCTGACAAGGCCACGCGCAGCCGTCGCACAGCCTTGCCCGGATCAGCCGTCCAGGTAGCCAGATGACACAGCAGAAGCCCAAGGTATTCGACTTCGGCGCGGAGCCGGAGTCTTCGTCCGCGCCGGTCGCTCCGGCCGCGCCGCGCGCCTTCGACTTCGGCGATACGCAGGATGCCGCAGCGCCCATCAAGCCCGATCGTCCACCGCAGGCGCTGTCGTTCGACGACCTTCCCACGGCGCCGGCGTCTTCCGCCCTGACCAGGAAGAGCGCAGCCCGGCCGTTGTTCGACAGCGAAGACCATCCGGCGGTGCGCGATGCGCTTGCCACAGTTCACGCTGACTATCCAGACCTGTTCACCCATGCCGAGCAGCGCCTGGCCGCGCTGTTTCGCCGCATCCTGCCGGTCCGGCTGGCGCTGGTGACCGAATGGGCCGAGGCGCCATTGATGGAGCAGGCCGCGCTGCTCCAGCCGATCACCGAACTGGTGCTGAAGTTCTCACAGATGGGCGTGCCCGCGCTGCTCGAGGCCGCGCTCGAGACTACCAGGGGGCCCACCAGCATATTCGGCAAGCTGTTTCGGCGCCCGACCTCGCCCGCCGAATACCGACCGGTGTTGACCTCAGCGCGTACCCAACTCGCCCAGCTGATGGCTGACAGCGAGATCGCCATGCGCAATCTCGAGCTATCGGCGCAGGGACTGGGCCTGCACCTGACCGTACTGGCCGTAGTGTCGACGCTGGTCGAGGACGCGCCCGATGCGGTGCTGGTCGATGCCCTCGCGCAGCGGCGCACCCTGATCCAGCAGGCGGTGCGCCAGGCCGAGTTGTCGGTGCGGCAGATGGGACAGGTGCGCCAGCAGGCGGCCGACCTGATCGGGCAGATATCCTCGTTCCTGAGCGTCACCTTGCCAGCGCTCGAGATGGCGCGGGCGCAAGATGCAGGCGCCGGTGAGCGCGGCAATTCTTGATGCGGACCTGGTCAATACGGCCGTCCTTGTGCGGCGTATTTACTCATCAATAAGCTTTTCTACAGCCCGGCTTCTGCGTAATATGTGTCTCGAAGATAACAGCAGGCCGGCCTGGCGTTGACACGGGCCAGCCGCTGCGACACCTCGAACTGATTGAAGTCCCTGTCAAGCAAAGGCGAAGATGACTGCACAAGTAACTGGCTCCAAACCACGCGGATTGAACCGTGTCCTGAACTGGATCGAGGTGGCCGGCAACAAGCTGCCCGATCCGGCCATCCTGTTCGCGCTGCTGCTGGCCGTGGTCTGGGCCACGTCCTGGGCCATGTCCGGCCTGGTATTCAACGACATCGACCCGCGCACCGGCCAGGCCATCGAGGTCAGGAATCTGCTGGCGCCGGCCGCCCTGACCGAGTTCATGGCGAAGATGGTCAATACCTTCGTCACCTTCCCGCCACTGGGCGTGGTGCTGGTGGCGATGCTGGGGCTGGGCGTGGCGGAGTACACGGGCTTCATCAATGCCGGGCTGCGCAAGATCCTGGCAGTGACGCCGATGTTCCTGCTCACGCCGGTGTTGATCGGTGTCGGCATCCTGAGCCACGTCGCCGTCGATGCCGGCTACGTGCTCGTCATTCCGCTGGGCGCCGTCATCTTTTATGCGGCCGGACGTCATCCGCTGGCCGGCATCGCGGCGGCATTCGCCGGCGTATCGGGCGGCTTTTCCGCCACGTTCTTCGTGCCGTCGAGCCTGGACCCGCTGCTGGCCGGCCTGACCCAGGTCGCCGCGCGGCTGTCGTCCGACCCGGCCGCCGCGTCGATGGTGATCAATCCCCTCAATAACTACTATTTCACGACCGCCTCGACCTTCCTGGTGATCCTGGTCGGCTGGTTCCTGACCGATAAAGTCATCGAGCCACGGCTCAAGAAATCGCCGGTCGACGGCGACCCTGCCGGCCTGCCCAAGATGGATGCCCTGCAGCCGAACGAGATCAAGGGCCTGCGCTGGGCCGGCGTCGCGATGCTCGCCAGCCTGGCGCTGCTGTTTCTCTCGCTGATTCCCGAAGGTTCTGCCTGGCGCGCGCCGGACACGCGCCAACTGACGCACTCGTCGGCGCCGCTGATGCAGTCGATCGTGGCGCTGATCTTCATCTTCTTCCTGATCCCCGGCGTGGTCTACGGCTATGTCGCCGGTACTGCGAAGAACCACCGCGACATCGTCAAGGGCATGAGCCATGCGATGAGCGGGATGGGTTACTACATCGTCATGGCGTTCTTCTGCGCGCAGTTCATCTTCGCCTTCGGACAGTCGAACCTGGGCGCCCTGATCGCCCTCAAGGGTGCCTTGTGGCTCAGGGAAATGGCGCTCCCGCTTGGCGTGACGCTGGCCGGCATCGTGTTCCTGTCGGCCGCGGTCAATTTGTTCATTGGCTCTGCTTCGGCCAAGTGGGCCCTGATCGCCGCGGTGATGGTGCCGATGCTGATGGAGCTCGGGGTGTCGCCGGACATGACGCAGGCGGCGTATCGGGTGGGGGATTCGTCGACCAATATCATCACGCCCCTGTTGCCGTACTTCCCGCTGATCATCGTGTTTTGCCGCAAATATGTGCAGTCGACGGGGATCGGTACCCTGATCGCGCTGATGCTGCCGTATTCGCTCAGCCTGATCGTGTTGTGGACGCTGTTCCTGCTCGGGTTCTGGGCGTTGGGGCTGCCATTGGGTATTGGTTCGGCATATGAGTACCCGGCGGCGCAATGATGCGGCGTCAATCTGTCGGCAATCGGTAACCGACATCACTCACTTGGGAGAGTAGGCATTGTTCGGGCGTACCGGTATTCTGATAAGAGTCTGTGACTCTCTTTGAGCTCGCGAAAAGTTTCCTGAACTAACGATTGGTATGAGTCGTCGACACCGGAAAAGACCATGAATCACCGGAACCTGACAATAGGAGGCGCTATGCCAGTTGCTTATCGCGAGCTCGCCGTCATGACCCGTCGACTCAACGTCAAGGAATCGACCCCAGGCCATGCAATGATCGCTGTGTCGACTGCAGGCGTTGGTGAAGAAGCGTGGGGCTTTTACGCGACGGGTGTAGAAGATGAAATTCTCCAGGGAGGGTGGCACCGGTATAACAGATCTGCTGTCATTCCTATAACTGAAGCGCAGTATCGTGCGTTGACGGCAGAAATCGAGCGCTGGAAGAAAAAAGGATATTTCCTAGCATTCCGGGATTGCACAGACTTTGCACTCGCTGTGATGAACGCTGCAAAAATTCCAATCCCGAGCGATAGTCTTTGGCCGGGAAATCTGGGCAAAGATATGGAAGCCCTTCACGGCGCCGGGGGAGGGAGGTGTCTTGATGCGAGGCCACCGATAAATCAGTGGATTTTCTCCCGTTAGCGCTTTTCCCGCAGACCACAAGCTGGCAGCGGCGATGTCGAACTACTGAGTGCGTTTGTGGCCGCCGGCGATCCCAACGGCAAGGGCCTGCCGCGTTGGCCGGCATTTCGTGGCACGACGGGGCGAGTGCAGCGTCTGGGCGATCCGATCGGCTCCGGTCCGGTGCCGGCACTTGACCGTCTGCAAGTCTTCGATACTGTGTATTCCAGGCTTCGGGGGAAGCCGATTGGAGAGTGAGCCCCGACACGGGAGATGGCTGTTAAACTTTGCAATCGACTTACGGCGCTCATTTGCAGGGGTCCACAAATCCTACGTTTCTTATTCATGGCGGTCATCGCCAGGCCAAGGCTGGCACTCGTTGTTGTTTTATCAGTGCTGGTAGCCTTGGCCGCTACGCTGACCTATACCGGCTTCCTGGTCATCGGCGTACTGGCCGATTATCTTGGCACGGGCCGGTTTGTGGCCGGGCTGCTTCTTGGCGGTCTTTTTGCGCGATTTCCCTGGATACGCGACGGCAAGCTGCGCATTGTTGGCCTGTTGCCCAAACCAGTGCGTCGACCGCTCATCGCGAGCATCCTCGCACTGTGCTCGCTGCACTTTGTATGGCAAGGCGACTACGTGCCCGTACTGTTCACGGGCTTCGCCATGGCTTTTCTTATCGCCTACCCCTGGGTGCGGCGCGCTACTGTCGATCGAATGTCAGCGTCTGTGTTCAACTTCGCAGGTGGCCGGCATCCCCGCCAGCACACCGATGACTCGGTGATCGAGGGCGATTTCAGGGAAAAGAAAGAGTAGTCTGCGAGGCGCGAGCTGATATGCTGCGCCCCTTACACTTCAAAGCCACTGCCATGACCAACGAAAAACAGCCTCCTGCAAAAAAGCCAGCCAAGACGCCCGCCGGTCCGGTGGAAAATCCTTTCCTCGACGCCGAGTTCTACAGCCGCATGCGTGACTACACCGAACGCGATGCTGCCTTTTCGAAGGAGCTCAAAGCCATCGGCGACAGCGGTGCGGGCAAGCACAGCACCGACATTCGCACTGCACCGTCGCTGCAATTGCTGCGTGCGGTCGTCAAGAAAGGCTTGTCGCTGGAATCCATGTTGGAGCGGATGGTGCAGGGTGTCGAATCGGGCCTGTGGGAGCCGTGGATGAGCGCTTACGGCATCGAGATCCGCGGCGTCAACTACGCCAAGCCCGAGCAGCGCAATGCGCGCCTGGCGCTCGACATGAGCCTCGCGTGCAAGGTCAATTCGGTGTTCGCCAACGCCGGCGTCGTCAATTGGCGCAGCCTGGTGGCCCAGGATTGCGCGCAGATCCAGATCGAGAAACCGACCGAAAAGACTGGTGCCAAAGTCTATGCCATCTTCTACCTGGATGCGCCGGAAAAGTAAGTCGTAGTGAACGGGCGGGCGCTGCTGATGGTCGTACAATCCGATCATCCGACCGTTACCGCCATGTGCGACCACCCATGTACCGACGTCACTTTCTAGCCGCGCTCGCCGCATGCGCAGCGCCTGTTGCCAGTGCCGCCCAATCGCCTTGGACGTTGCTCCAACGCGGCGGCTACGTCATCCTGATGCGCCACGCGGCCACGGTGCCAGGGATCGGCGATCCGCCCGGCTTCAGGCTGGATGTATGCACTACCCAGCGCAACCTGTCGCAGGCCGGCCGCGATGATGCCGCCAGGATTGGTGCGGCCTTTCGCAAGCATGCGGTGCCGCTCGGTCCGGTGCTGTCGAGCCGCTGGTGTCGCTGCCTGGACACCGCCCGGCTGGCGTTCGGCCGGGTCGAGCCCAGTACGATGATCGACTCGATGTTCCAGGATGACGACGCTGCGCGCGAGCGCAAGCTGGGGCAGTTGCGCAGCTATCTGGCGGGATACAAGGAACCTGGCAATCTGGTGCTGGTGACCCATGACGTGAACATCCGGGCGCTGGTCGGCAAGTACGTGGAACAGGGCGATTTCATCATTGCCACGCGCCGCCCGGATGGTGAGTTGCGCATCGAAGCGACCGTCCCGGTGGCATCGGCGGACAGCTAAGCCTCGATGCCGGCAGGCTTACTTTTTCTCAGGATCGTGGCCCCAGTTCATCAGTGAATAGCGCCAATCGCTTGTTGCCGGATCGCTCTTGGTAGGTCCCTGTGCCAGGTGTCGGTGGATGTATCCGACCACCTTGCTCATGTGCGCGATGTCTGCCGCACTCAAATCCTGAACATGCCGGTGCAACAGTTCGACGATGCGGCGTCCAGACTGGTGTCCGGTCGATTCGGCATTGCCGTGCTTCTGGCCGACACGCCTGGAATCGTCAGTGTCGAGCCACTTCTCCAGTTGGGTTGGCGTCATATTCACCGCGTGCCTGAACTCCGTGACCGTCTGGCGCCTGGCTGCGTCCTCATCATCAGTGGCTGCTTGTTTTGACATGCTTACTCCAATGAACGTTAAGGTTGCGGCCAGGCCTTGGCTTACGCTGATTCCTGGCGGACGGGCAGCTTCCAGTCCGGCCGGATGAAATGGCAGGTATATCCGTTCGGATTGCGTTCCAAGTAGTCCTGGTGTTCTGGCTCGGCCTCCCAGAAAGGTCCAGCCGCGACGACCTCGGTGACGGCCTTGCCGGGCCAGAGGCCGGACGCGTCAACGTCGGCAATGGTCTGCTCGGCCATGCGCTTTTGTGCATCGCTGAGATAATAGATGCCGGAGCGATAGCTCGTCCCCCGATCATTGCCCTGACGGTTCGCCGTGGTCGGATCGTGGATCTGGAAGAAAAATTCGAGGATCTGGCGATAGCTGATCTGCTCTGGATCGAACACCAGTTCGAGCGCTTCTGCGTGCGTGCCATGGTTGCGGTAGGTGGCGTTGGGTACGTCTCCGCCAGAGTAGCCGACGCGCGTCGACAGCACGCCGGGTATGCGGCGCAGCAAATCTTCCATGCCCCAGAAGCAGCCGCCGGCCAGGATGGCGGTTTCAGTTTGCGGTGTCATTGATTCCCTTTGCTTGGACGGGTAGTGGACCCAAAGAATACATCTTCCCACGTTGGTCTGCTCGTCGTCGCGCCTGTCGCGCATTGGCAGATCACAGCGTCACACTAGCATCGTTGAACGACAAGCTGCAGGCTTGAGGATTGTTGGGGATGGCCTCCATGACCTTCGTGCGGAAATCCGGAGCCGGCGAGGCCACATAGCGTGAGTAATCTGCAAGCGTACCCTAGCGGGTGCAACGACTGCGTACGTTAGGAATGCTTGTGCGGAACAATAACGCCACCTTGTGGCATGGTCGGTGTGCATTCACTCTGATCGAGGGATGAAAGTCGGAATTGGGCCGGACGCGGACTGTAGATCCACAAACAAAAAATGCCAACCGATGATGGCTGGCGTTTTGCTTGGGATGTTCTTGGTGGCCCGGGGCGGAACCGAACCACCGACACGAGGATTTTCAAAACGAGGATCTGCTGATTGCGTCAGCACTGCTGTTGCTGCATCCCGCTAAGTAGCTGGCCCGAGAACAGCGAGGCGACGTTACTAAGGAAGAGGCTCAGGTTGTCGCGCGGCATCGCGTGATTGCCCAGCAGCAAGGCGCCTTCCAATGCAAGAAGGAACGGGGCAGGGCAGCTACCGATCAGACCTTTGACCAAGCCATCAACAGCCACATCTTGACGATCCGGCATGGCGAAGCAATAATAAAATCACATATGAGCATGTCGAATCCTGCTCAAGACTGAGTAATCGAAAAGTTGCGTATACTCTTCTGAATACAGTCCGTCAGCTTTCGCATACCAACTTCGCCATGCGATAACGCCGGACCTGCTGCAGGCAATTTAGGTGCGAACCTGCCTTGTGTACCAGCGCCGCTTCTAGGGAGGTCGATGATGGAGTTCGTTCCATGGGGCCTGCAAATCGTCCTCGCGATGTTTCCTGAGTCTAGTTCCCAAAAAATGTTGTGAAGTATTTTCCATTGGTTGAGCACGCATTGAACGATGCCGGACTGACCGACTTGAAAATGAAATTGATCGCCTACGCGACCGTCCGGGCGGAGACGGCCGGTTTTAGGCCGATCGAGGAATACGAGTCAAGGCTGAACACCTTGCGACCAGTTGATGTGTCAAACATTGCCGATCCCCAGTTGCGAGGCATCGGCAATGTGATGACGGCGTTGGTGAGTGAATATCGCCTCGACAACAAGTTTGGCTTGTATGACTACCGAAACAGGGGAAGCTTGGGGAACAGCGCGCACGGCGACGGGGAGCGATACAAGGGACGTGGTTTTATTCAACTGACGGGAAAGGCGAACTATGCCGACTTTAGCAAGCTGTTGTCACTCCCCGATCTGTTGACGAATCCCGACAGGGCGCTCGAGCCCGAAATTGCGGCGCGGATCTTGGCAGCTTTCATCAAAAGAGCGGGGCGAAAAATTCAGGAAGCGATCCTGCTCAGCGACCTGAAAGCGGCGAGACGCGCGGTGAATGGTGGCGAGCACGGTCTTGACCGCTTCCTGGAAGCCTACGATAGGGGCAGCAAGCTTGCGTTTCCCAGTGATCACCGGCAGGGAATGATCGCCTGAACGTCTCACCGTTCTGATTCGATATTGAAAGGATGCAAATGTCATCAGAAGATATTGATGTTCGCGGCGTGCCAGCCGACAAGCGCTTGCATCTGAAGCCCATATCTAATGCCGATCAATCCTTGCCGGTGATGGAATACGATGTTCTGAAACTGATGCCTACTTCCGAGAACATTTGGCAAGCCCGAATGGCAGGCTGAAACGGATGTGGGGGCAAATCCGGAAATGGACCGGAACGGGGGCTGTGGGGTCCACAAACGACAACGCCAACCGGTGAGGGTTGGCGTTTCGTGAACGATATTCTTGGTGGCCCGGGGCGGAATCGAACCACCGACACAAGGATTTTCAAGAAGCGGCTCGGGCTCAACAGCTGTGCCACCGACGACGAAAGTTGCAGGGCGACGCTCGGCAGGTCGGCCTCAATAGCTATTTTACAGCTTGGCCTGGCAGATATACCTCCCGACGCGGAGCACTGTTTCCTCATGCTTACTCGCATAATAGACGCCCAGCATGCCGCCTTGGTTTGCTGTGACATAACGCCAAGTACCTTCGTCAAGTGCAAGCTCATTGAATTGCTTGCCATCCTGGCTCAGGTGCACAGCCGAACCGCTGCTTTCGGCGAAGAGGTGCACCCCTGGGAGTGCAAGGTGCAGGTCGACCCTCAGTCTCGTCTCCTGGCGGCACCAGTCATAGCCTTTCGGCGAAACGAATATTTCACCCGACATGAAACACATCAGCTTGTCGTCCTGCTGTATGAAGACAGGCCGGTCGGAACCGTAGAAGCGCCTGCTGCCATCCCAGCCGCAGGTCTGCCACGACCTGGCTGCGCCAAAGTACATGACGAAAGGTGGCGTGTCCGGCTTTTTCTTGTTACGGATGTAGGAGCTGCTGTACTCGCAAAAAGCCAGCAGCGCGTTGTTCCCGGGCAGCGAGCAGATATTGTTGACCTCCACCCCTTCGTTAAATTGCGGTGAGTGGTCCCACCGTTGCCAAGCGTCGCCGAGCGTCGCGGCGGCGAAGAGAAGGGTCTTGTCGTAGCCGTCCGTTTTTGTCGAATCCGTGAAAAAGCCTTTTTCGGTATAGCTGTATTTTTGTTGTTGCGTCACTGCCCACAGCCACATGCCTTTGAAGTAGATGATGTTCTTATAGTACAGGTGGCCATCGTTCATCGACAGGTTGCCGTTGCCGGCGCCGCCTGGGCCCGTGTTATGGTGCCATTCCAACGCATCGCTCGAGTAATAGATTCCTTCTGTGCGTGTTCCTTGACGGAGCGCACGATTTCTGATGATCCAGACGCCGTTGACGACGCTGATGCTGTACAGCGAGACCTTGAACTGCGGCGTGTCGATCTGGACCTGCTGCCAGTGTTCTCCGTCTTCGCTGCGATAAAACACGTCTTCCGATTGGATGCTGGCAACGATCAGCCACACCTTGCCGTCCGTTTCCATATGGCTGATCTGCTCCGCATCGCACGGTGGCTTCGCGACCTGCTGCCAATCGATCGTGAAGCGGTGCTCGGCGCCGTCCCTGGTGATCGTCACAGACTGTTTTTCCAACTTCTCCTGCTGCTGTTGGCTGATATATTTCGCACGTTTCTGTTCCTTGAGCGCGAAGACGGATTGGTCGAAATCGCCCGCAATGAAGAACTTGAGCTGCTCGGCGGCGTCGTTGCACGCTTGTTCGAACGAGTCCAGCGCGCCCTGGATCTGATTGTAGTAGCCCTCGAAATGGCTGCCCCACTCGTCGTTTTCAGAGGAGTTATTCAGGTCGAAGTCGGTGTAGCTGATCTCATCCTTGAACTCGAACGAAGGAATGCCCCAACGCGACACGAGGCTGTTCGCGCGATGCAGCGCTGAACGGTGTTCCGAAAGAAAGTCGCGGGTTTTCTTGCGCAGCTCGTTGAGGCCCCCGAGCGCCGACTTGCGTCCCTGGCTGCACACGGCAGCTGAGGCCTTTTCCGCCAGGTTGCCCAGGAAACTGTCGTCGGAAAAACTGAAGTAATAGGCGTGTTCCATACTCTTGCGGTACACATCCCCCAGGTCCAGGGCGATCCGCACATTGGCCCAGCCTGCGGCGTTGAGACCCTTCAGCGCCTCCTCGAAGTAGGGTTCAAAGCGCAGGCTGCGGTAGCGGACGAGGTTCTTCCAGCCCTGGGTAGCGGGCGCCAGCTTGAGCGCCGCTTCCAGCACCCTCGAGCTATCGTTCTCGTCGACGAGCGCAACCAGGCTTGGCAGCAAATCCTTTAACTGGGCCGGTTTGAGCACGCCCAGTACGGCCCTGACCTGGGGGCTTTCGATCGGCACCCTGGCCAAGTTCAGCAGGAAGAATGCGTCGAGCAGCCAAGTGAGTTTCTTGTCGTCGTCGTCCAGCAGGTCCTGGATGACCGGCTGGTATTCATTGAGCTTGCGTGAATTGTCGGCCAGCCGCACAAGATCCTGTTGCAGGCCGGCGTGGCCGGCTTTCGCGGACAGGAGCGCGACAAACTCCAGCGCCGGCGGCGTGAGCGATGTCGAACTTGCGACGCAGAGGGCGAGCGACAGCAGGTAACTGCGCTTCGATTCGTCGCTGTGCTTGCCGTCGAAGAATGTATGCGCATGAATTTCCGGTAGTGAGGAAACAAGGGCCACACGCTCTGCCTGCTGCGGTGGCGCTTCGGCGGCCTGTTCCGGCGCGGCGTTCAACCCGTTGGCTTGCTTGTAAACGTCGATAGCCAACTGGCTGCCGCCGATGATTTCGCAGATCAGATGGCGGATGCTATAGCTCGTCGCCAGCGCCGAAAACTCGCTGCCGAAGAATTTGGAAATGATTTTTGCCCGGGCTTCGTCACTATTGACTAGCTCCTGATCGCCGGTGAGGTCGACAATCCTTTCGTAGTGATCGGAAAGGAAGTACAAGGCATTAAAGCCGGTGCCGGAAATATTTTTCTGGATGAACTCGGCATCCACACAGTGCTCGTCAAACGAGAGCTCGATCATCTTGCGGTACTGGTCGATGCCGGGAAGTTCAATCTGCTCGATCAGGTCGCTGACGAAATCGATCAGCTTGACCTCCTCGTCGCAGTTGATATCCAGTTTTTCCAGGGTGTTGACGAGATAATTGGCGACGTCACGTTCACTCAGCAGGACACCAGGGTGGCTGCGCATGAAATCGTAAGTGAGGCGCAGCATCAGCAGCGTCTTGGGATGCGATTTCAGGCGGCGCTTGTTCGCTTCGATACCAAGCGACCAGTTATTGAAACTGGTGTTGTTTTCGACATGCCGTAGACGCTGGTCGATCTTGTCGACCGCCTGTTCGAGGAAGTCGCGGGTTTCAATGATATACGCGTTCATTGTGCCCAGATTGTTGCGGATGACCGCGATACTCTGGGCGTTGATCAGGTTCTGCTGTTGCAGTTGTTGCAGATAGTGCCAGGCGAACTTTTGCAGACGCAGCATATCGACGTGGTTCTGCGCCTGGTTTTCGCCCGTCTTGCCGCTGATGGCGCTGGCGAAGCGTTTGAAGAAGCCGGCACCGGCCTGCTGGGTAAGCCGTTCCTGGCTCGTCGTCACCAGTTTTGACGCGTCAAGCGCGAGTTGCTGGGTGAGGGCGGCATTGGCCTGGTGCCGAGCGATCAGCGCGTTGAGTGCTTCCAGTTCCGCCCCATTCAGCGATGCCTCAAAAATCTGCTTTTGTTCTGCTACGGATGCATCGTTCATTTTTACCTCAGAGCTTGTTGATCTTGTCTTTCAGGCGCAGGCTTTGTGCCTGCATGGTCTTCACTTGCCGCTCGAAATGACGCTCGGACAAGAACACGCCTTTGTGGAAGTCGGAAAAGTATTCCTGGGACAGCTGCAGATACTGCAGCGTATCGCGCGCGGAAATGCCGCTGCTCACGGCTTGTTGGGTGGCAGCGAGCGTGAGCTGGAAGCGTTTTTCGATGTGATTGTCCAGCGCGATACTCATCGCGATGGAGGTGATCGCCCCGCCGACCACGCTGCCGACCAGCGCGCCGATGGGACCGCCCAGGGCGCCGATCGCCGCCCCGACCGAGGAGCCCACGACAGCTGCCCCGGTCTGGAAAAGATTCTTGCCGGTGCGCGTTTCCAGCTCTTCACGGCTCATTTTGCCGGCGGCAAACAGGACGATGCACTGCACCGCATCGATTGCGCAGATGGCCGCTCCTGCAATCGCACCGCTGGCCAGGCTGGACTGGAAGGCGCTGCCCGCAAACAGTTCGGGAAGCTTGCGCGCGGCGATACTGACGCTCGCCGTGGCGGCACCCGCCTTCAACGCGCTGTCGCCGGCAGCGATCACTGTGTCGGTCAAGATCAGACGCGCCGCCTCCGCTGCGTCCAGTTTTCCATCCCTTACCTGCTTGAGGTATTGGAAAGAATTGATACAGCCGGCAGTCACTGCCGTGATTACGGCCGCCGTACCCGCCGCCTTCATGCTTTGCTGGAGCGTGGACTTGTTCAGGTAGCCGTTCTGCATCTGCTCGTGCAGGTCCTTGCCCTCCTTGGTGCCGCTGCCGAGATCCCTGGACTCCGCCTTGCTCAATGGCGTCGACTGGACGCCGTCCGCGTCAAGCTGGCCACCGGTGTTGTCGCGCACTTTTTCCGCTGCCCGCGATACGTCAGGGCGCGTTTCCTGGTTCTTTAATGCAGTTTTTTGCGCGGAAGCGCGGACGCCCTCGACCTGGTCGGATGGCGCCAGGAACAGGTCGCTGTTTTCGTATTGATGGACGCCGTCTTTGGTGGAACGAAAGGCCTTTTGCGTCTCATCGGCATCCTTGAAGTATTTCAGTTGTGCGCCCAGCACCTGCTCGCCGTCCCTCATGATGACGATGTCGTGCAGCTGATCGTTGCGCCCGAGGGGCGTGTTGGCAAACCCGTCGGTAAATGCGCGTACGTCCTTGTCCTTCAGGATGGCGTCCAAGTTGAATGACTCCGCATGAAAGACTTCGGCGGCAAAACCGCCCTTGATCGCGGAGTTCTGCGCCGTCATGGAAATATTGTTGAGCATGGCGTTGGCTTGCTCAATTTGGCCCAGCATGTGGCCTATCTGTTCCACAGCCTCGCCGCGCCAGATCGGGCAGGCGCTCACGGACTGGAAGATTGCGTTTTTGCGTTCGGTATGCATGTCGACTCCGAAAAAGGATGACCAGGATTTCGCTTCAAGTAACGAGACGGCTTCAATCGGCTCAGCTTTCCCAGCGCTGGACCGCCTGCTTCAAACCAGCCACCAGCTCGTCGTGCCACGCCGCCGGCCTAAGAATGCGGACATGGGGCAACCAATGGCGTACCACCGGCAATACCTGATGGATGTGATTGACCTTGCTGGTCACGAGAAGGGAGCCGTCGCTGTCGGTGCTGTGCTGTTGATTCGGTAGAAGCTGCTGGCGGCTGAAGTAGTACGCGGCCTCCCGGGCAACGCGCAGCAGCACCTCGGTGGTTTCTGTCGTGTACCAGACATCGTCGTTGGCGTCGATGTACTCGACGTGGGCAGGATTGAGGGCGAAGCGAGCAGTGCCATCCACTTCCAGCTCGTCGATCAACCCAATGCTGAAATTCTTCAGCCGAGCATTTTCTTCTGCCGCCAGATACCAGATGCCGCTCTTGTGGATCAGCCGGTAGGGCAAGGCAAGACGGGGGCGACCTTTATAGATGAAGCGGCAGGGCTGGCGCTCGAGGATGGCAGCGTGCAGCGTCGTAAAGGCAGGGGTGCCGCGCAAATCCTCATGCGGCGTCGCCTGCACCCGTGTCGGGCGGCTGGGTTCAGGTGTATCGAGCTGTTTAAGCAGATAGCGCAGGCTGTCATCGGGGAACAGGTTGTGGGTGCCGGACAGGCGGGCGTAGCCGTAAAGGTGTTTGACAGGAATGGTGCTGTGAGCGGCGTATGTCAGCCGCCAGTTGCCGTCCGTGTCGCGCTCGGCGATTCCGAGCAAACGTTCCCCGAGATCGCGCTCAATGGTACGCACGTCCACGCCGTGCTCCTCTGCCAACCGGTGCTTGTCGAGGCCCTCGCCGCGGTGCAGTCGGGCGAGGATACGGGACAGCCGTTGGGCCAGTTTCTCCCCTTTGCCAGGATTGGAAGTGTTGTGAGATGACATGGGGTCAATATAACGGCCGCTCACGACAGGTTATGTCGTACAACAGGCACAGCGGCGATGATCGAGGAGCTGCCTTTATACTCGCAACGAGAATTCTTTTCGGCAACTATTCATGATACTACCGAACAACGATAAAAGTAAGGAGCAAAAAGAACAGGTGGTTGTTTAAGTTGGAATCCCGATGTGGGAAGTGGCGGGACTGCAGGACCTGGCTCATGGAGGAACGGGTGGCCAGGAAGAAACCGTAGCTCAGGATTTCCGACCGTGTAATGAAAAAGGCCAACCTGCATGGGTTAGCGTTTTCGCTTGAATATTCTCGATGCTCGGAGGCGGAATCAAACCACCGACTCAAGAATTTTCAATAGGCGTGTCTTGGTATTGGCTACTCCCGGACACCCTCTTGCAGTACACGGTTTTGCCTCGAGTTGATCTCCTGAATAATTGTCCCGTAGTGCTTTTGTACAGCCTGATGCCTGCCAAATCGTGCGACCGCAGGGTGCAGCGTCCTGAAACAGTCAATCCGATCATATGTAAAGTGCCAAAGCTCTCTGGGCACATAGATACGCACGGTCTGGCGCTTCGGGGCCTCAAAAAGTGACTTAACTACACCATCGTGGGTTGCGCTGCAGCCGAAGATGATCACATCGGGCCGAAGCAATTCGAGCTCGTAGCGGAAGAGTTTGGCTGAAAACTCTGTCAACGCTCTCGAATGATTCCTGCCGTTCCTTGACTTTCCTTTTCCTCTATACACGTCCATTTTGAACAAATTGTTCCAAATGACCGAGCCGGGAATGCCTCCAGTAAGTTCTCTCTCAAGAAGAAGCCGTGTCCTCAGAAAGTGCGAATGACCAGAATCAGCAAGCAGCCCCTTTTCGTAACGGGCGAGGAGAATCGGCACATGGTTTGTTGGATCCTTGAACACATCGGGCAGACGGCAAACCCAGCCCTTCGTTTCCTGCCCAACGAACATGACCCGTATGCGTGCGTCGAAGTAAGCTTTTGCGGCATGAACGTTAAGTAGGAAGGGGGCGGAAAGCATTTCTATCTTTTCAGCCTCAAAACCTTCGGAAAGGCGCAGTTTGCAGAGTGCATCAAGATAGAAGCTAGACAACTTGTCTTGGGTCGCCCTCACATCGTTATTTACGATAGTCATATCCTTCGTTGCCTTCTGAGTGTGTCTTAATCCGGACAGGACTAGAAATTAATTTGATAGCCAGACACACCGGAAATAGACCGGACACAAGGACTACGAAACCCAGAAACGACAACGCCCACTTGTATGCGTGGGCGTTGCGTGAACGATGTTCTTGGTGGCCCGGGGCGGAATCGAACCACCGACACAAGGATTTTCAATCTTCGCGCCGGGTCAGGCACCACGTTATCTGTTTGCCGGAACAAGGTTCGACTAGGGCTCAGCAGTTTCGCATGGAGCGTTATCGATACAACACGTCTCCAGACCCGCTGGCGCATCGCGCGGCGGTTCTATGCGAACATACCAGATCACATCAAAACGATATTACGGTACCGTAGGCCTCGAAACGTGCACAACGGACCGGCCAGGGACCGGCCGGTCCACGAGTATGCATCAGGCGGGCCGAGGTAACTTCCTGACGCCACAGATTCAACACCGTCCCATCTCATTGTGATTCCGCACAGCGCGACCAGCAAACGACAATCCGAGGCCCTTTGGCCGCATTGGCAACCCTTCGCTTGTGTTGGTCACCGCGAATCGCCGGTCTTCTCCGGTCGATTGCGCCGAGCGGCACAGATGGGATGATGCACAACTGCTTCGCGCGGCAGCACGAGCAACCAGATCAGGGCTGCTTCGTTTTGTCGTAACGCGGAGCAGGGTAGATATCGTCCTTTGCCAGATCGTATTCCTCGATAAAAGCACTTGCCCGTGTGATGGCTTCGGCGCGGATGGCTCGCAGTTTTGCATCGATTCTGCCGTGCTGCTGCTTGAGGTCTTCGATGAAAGTGTAGTCGAGTGTATCTTCGTACTCGAATTCGGAAAAATTGATGTCGTTAAAATTGGACCGTACGCCGTCCTCACTGTAAAGGTAAGGGTCCTCAACCTCAACCGGGGTTGGGAAGAGGTCTTCTTCAGTCATCGAATACTCGGTGGCATATGCGCGCAGCTTTTTGATGGCGAAGCTGCGCGGCAGTGGCTTATGGTCTTCGATTTGCCGAGTTATTGCTTCGAGCCGGGCCTTGAGCTTAACAAAAGTAGTGTTTGGCATAATATTTCTTTCTGTTGCTTACAAATGAATTTTTGGAGAAGCCAGATGTGCCTGCTATGCGGACGCGCCTGGCTCGACGCCTGCGAAGGCGCGAGCAGACGCTGCGTGAGTAGGGAATACGTTCTACCGGTCCGCTAATTCCTGAAGTTGTCCAGACGCTTCACGGAAATGGTGCGGTTGCCCGAGTGTTGGAATGTGACGCCGACGCCGCAAGCGCGCAGCGCTGGTTCCATCTTCTTGATGCGTTTGCTCAGCGAATGCGGTGACATGGGCCACGCCTTGTTTCCGACCTGGCTGCGCGTCGCTACTTCGCATAGCGCGGCTAATAGGTCCGTTGGCGTTTTGGTGCAGGTCGTTTCCGGCTCCACTTCGGTTTTGACCAACGCTCGTATTGCGGCGGCCAGCGGGTCGTCGCCCAGCGAATTGGACATCTGTTGTTGTTGATTCTGGGCGTAGGCATCCTTAAAACTGCCTTCGGGCCAGTTCATTGCGCGCTCGACCGCAACGCCGAAGCGGGCGAAGTCGGCCATGCGCGTTTCCGGCACGTCCGTTACGTTGTCCAACTCGGCCAGCGTTTTGCTGAGCGTATTCATCAGGCCCGCAAAGATGAGATCGGCGCTAGCGGCGAACTTCCTGTTAAGGTCTTCCTCGGTCCGTCGAACGGTAATTGTCGGCAGCTCCATCAGAAGGCAACGGCTAACGAGGTCCGGCTGGGATACAACGTCATCAATACCGTTGAGAATGCACGGTTTGGTGACGTGGATTAGAGTCTCTTCGCTGTTGGTGTAGAGGGTCCGGGTACGTGATCCGCCGCCCGTCGCCAACTGGCAGAGGGCGTCGGATAGTTCCACCGACAAGGACCGCACGTTGTCGAACACCAGCAAATGGGAGTTCGACGCGGTGATCATTAGGTCGGTGATCGCCCTTGGCATTGCCTGGGTCGGCACTGAACTGGGGTCGATCAGTGAACGCAACACGCGGCTGAATGTGGATTTTGCCGACCCAGCGGTACCGAGCACGACCAAAATGGCGTACGGACCGAGCGGCCGCAGCGAGTAGAGGATGAATACGATCAGCAGTTTCCAGTTGCCCTCCGTTCCGTAGTTGAGGAAATTGCGCAGCAATTCGACGTTGCCAACCGCACCGACCGGGTCCGGCAGCGCCGTCATCCCGGGCGTGCGAATGAAGAGGGGAGCCTCGTCTGTAAAATCGTGGTGGCGGTAGCCAAATCGATCGACTTCCAGCACGACGTTGCCCTCATTGTGCAGGTCCACGAAGATCTGGCCCTTTGTGCCCAGCGCGACACGCTGGTGTACTTCGTGAACTTCTAAGGAGGCGTCGGTAGCTTCATCCTGCAGTTCCTCTACCAGCTCGGCAATCATCTGCTTGGTGGCGCGGAAACCGTACTCCTCCCGTATCAGCTTCTTGATTTTGCTGCCGATGCGGGTCGAATTCAGCGGCAAGGTTTCGAGAACCCCGGCAACCAGAATCGTGGCGTGACTGGCGCCTGATTTTGTGCGGGTCAGCATGAACTGTCGGCGGACGAAGGCAAGCACGCGTTGGAAGAGTTTCTCCTTCTTTTTGGCCTGCGCGCTGAGCGGGGATGGCGACTCTTCGTCGCTGTCTTTGACTACCTGCTCAGGTGGTTGTTCTTGGGTGGTCATAGTTCGTTCTTTCCTAATAGACTTTGCATAAACGGGCGAACGCCAGGCCATGCACTAGCGCTGCCAGCGTCTGTTATTTCATGGATGCGCTCGACACGCATTGGCGTGCGAAGGTAATCGTTTCGCTCCCGATCCTGATCGCGTCAAGGATGAGCCCGTAAGAGGCGGGCAGTGCACGCGCATCATGCCGCAGCAGCTGCGACTTGCTGTTCGGAGTGCACGGGTATTCGAAGCGGTGACGGAAATCGGCTTGGGCAGGATCGGAAGTGTTTCCGAACACCTCGGCAGCAAGCTTCAGCCAGATCCGTGTGTATTGATGTTGGTCCACAGTGCTATCGAGCAGGAGAATCGTGCAGCACGATGGGCGTGCGCGCGTACTCGTTGTGGTTGGCCATGCCAGCCCGGTGAGCCCTTGTCCGATGAGCCAGCGGTAGACCTGACTAGCGCTCACACCTTGGGACGTAAGCGCGATCAGGTCGGCGTAGATGCCGACAGTCTCACCTTTTTGATGCTTGAGGTAGCCTGGGCTCCAACACGCTGGCGATTCACCGGATTTGGGTGCAGGACGATACGATTCGGCCTCGAAATCAATCGAGGCATCGAGGTAGCCCGAGCTATGCGTTGTGGTGGTCGGACCGAGGTCGAGGGGGCCGCTATCGCAGTGCGTCCAGGCCACATTGCGGATCAGGGCGTTATTGTGCTTACGGTGATTGCTCATCGCTAATTTCCTAAAGATATGGGTCGTTTATGGCGGCGAACAGTGGCCACTGACCCATGGGGACGTGACGCGTTGCTGCGCTATTTGGTCCGCTGCATCGGCGCGCAGCAACCCCGAGCACGAGGCCCAGGAAGTGCGCGCTATCCGATAGGCTGGCCTACATCGGCCCGCAATTTGATGAACAGCGGTGGTCGCGGCTGAGTGATGAATTACGCTGACGAAGCGTAATCCTGCCTGTAGTACGCGCAACGATAGTGCGCCGAGACGGCTGCCCGACTGTGCTCTGCGGGGCCGAAGTTTGAATATGTAGTACGCCGGACAATTGACCGAATCGCCCAATCGTCCATGGCCGTGAACCAACTGTTGGCACATCGCAGATAGGTAATGCTCAAATGCGCGCGACAGTGGACGGAGCGCTGATGTATGCGCGGAGGCATAAGAAAAAATATGGACTCCCGCTGGGGGAGTACACATTTTTAAGCCACCTTGCCTTAGGCGATCTGTTCGGCTTCGGTCAGGTTCGCGGCTTCCTCGCGCGCTCGACTGATGAGCGCCGAAACCGTTTCCGATGCGTCGCGCAGGGTCTTGTCTGAAAGGTGGCTATAGCGCTGACTGGTAATAGGGTTGCTGTGCCCGAGAGCCTTCTGCACGACGAACAGACTGGCCCCCTGATTTACTAAAATTGAAGCATGGGTATGGCGCAAATCGTGCAGTCGAATGTGCTCGATACCCGCCGCCGCCAATACCCCCCTCTGTCAGGATAGATGTCGCGTCACTTGAATCACTTTAATCCATCCGGGGGCGGAGCAAAGACGCGCAGTGAATCAGTACCCAGCAGAACGCAAGGAAGCCATTCTTCGGCAAATGATGCCACCGGAGAACAGGGCGGTATCGGCCCTGGCGAAGGAGAGCGGCATCTCGGAACAGACACTTTATACTTGGCGACGAAATCTACAGTCTCAGGGAGTGCCGGTGCCGGGAAATGGAAAGAATGCGGTCGTGTGGTCGTCGGC
>Ga0265798_10000958_pt1 | contig 46113 bp, 36 predicted proteins | sample P3T30metagenome_FD_192430 | JGI IMG/M metagenome (GOLD analysis project Ga0265798, IMG submission 192430) | Plant litter microbial communities from East Loma Ridge, Irvine, California - P3 T30 | ecosystem: Environmental > Terrestrial > Plant litter > Unclassified | place: USA: California... | reverse complement strand
TCCCTGCTTGTCCATGCTTCAACTGGAGTGCCGCCCCAGGTTGACTGTATAATGCCGATTGGAACTTCAAGACTTTCGTGCAGAGATCGTGCGAAGTAGTAGGCAACTGCAGATGCAGTTTTCACACCAACAGTATCCATAGATATCCACGAGCCGCCGGCAAGGGTATCTTGTGGATTTACCTGCTTGGCATGGGGTACGATGAAAAATCGTATTTTCGGATGGTCTGCCTTCCTGATCTCCTGGGCTGCATTTGCGCTCTGTGAAACCTGCCACTCCATATTTGATTGTCCAGAAGCAATCCATACATCTCCGATAAGAACATTTTTAAACTTCAATGCTTGCTGCTCACGATCGCGCTCAAATACGGACATGACATAGGGCCCGCCAGCTTTCATCGAGGGTAGTTGGACGTTCCACCTTCCATCCATTCCCGCTATAGCATCATTGCGCTTACCCGCGAAGTCAACGGTGATCCAGCTAGCCGCTTTTGAATACCCCCATACCGAAATAGGCTTTCCCCGCTGTAAAATCATATTATCACTAAAAACCCGAGGTAAGCGCAACTGTGCTTTAGCCCCGCAGACCGATCCAGTCAAAAAAACGAAAAACATGAATATTCGCATGGAGTAGAACGCTGTCCGCATATTGATGTATATTATAATGATGTTCAATATACAATATTTGATTTGATCAGAACTTGACTTTGCTCCTGATCAGCAAAAAGTTGGCATATACATTGGACCATACCGATATCGATTTTTTATGAGATACTTTGTAAATGAAAATTCTATTGTGCGCAGGATATGGGGTAAGGGCGACACCATACTATTCATCTTTGCAGGTGCCTCTGCCGAATTTGCCCTTAATAAGGCTGTAGATTGGTTGTACTTTACCGGGCGTCTTCCTGCAGATCCTTTGGGCCGACTGTTCTCAACCGTTTCATACGCAAGAGGTATTGTTTTCTCCGAATATGAACAGGCGCTAAAAGTAATAGACAATATTTCTTCTATACACAAATCCGTAGAAAATAGCCGCGGTGCAGAAATCCCGGATTGGGCCTACCGTGACGTTTTATTCATGCTAATCGACTATTCCATAAGGTCGTTTGAGCTTTTAGAGCGAAAGCTTCAACCCGAGGAAAAAGAAGAGGTTTTTCAAGTATTCAATCGTATGGGTACCAGAATGGAGATCAAGAACTTACCGAACAGCTATGAAGAATGGTTACCAATGAGGCATGAGGATCTGCAACAAGATCTTCTGAAAAGTAACTTTACTGCTGACCTATATAAACAATATCGGAAACACCTCGGTGCAATCCGGTATTGGATCCTGAAACAAGCACAACTGCTGGTTGTGCCAGAGAAAGTAAAGGCGGAACTTAGATTGGCCCGACTTCCCTTACTCAGGCCTGTGTTAAAGGTCTACAAATGGACTAGGATGTTTAAGCTGGACCAACATCTGAGAAACATCATTCTCCCTAAAGATTATAAGGCACAAATTGTTGACTTAGATGTTATAAAAAGCCCTTAAATGAACTTAGTTATCTCATGAGATCCTTGTATATGGCAATTCGATGGGTTCTAAGCTGATAAGGAATCTTCTCTTTGCTGTTACTTTTTTGAAAGCCAATCACATTAGAGTTCTTTTCCGGCATATGGCAATCGATGCAATTTTGTTTGATAATCGCTTGTGCTACACCTTGCATTTTGGGATGCGTATCAGCCTGATGGCAGCTCATACACTTGTTTGAATATAAAGCAACGCTTTTTGGCTTTTCATCATGAATATCATGGCAAGATATACAGTCGGCCTTTCCGACGATAAAGCAAGGACTGGCTTTCAGCAGTTGCATCTGGTTGCCGTGTACGTCGGGTTCACCGCCATTAAAGGTGTTAAATTGTGGTATATGGTTTAGTGTATCGCCAGGTTCGAAGGCGAACGTTGACCCATTGGCTTGCACTTCGGTACCCGAATGGCATAAACCGCACATATCTAACCTTCGACTTAACGGCAGATCCTTGTATCTAATCATGTGCGAAGGCCGCTTCTCTTCTGGATTATCCAGGTGGAATTCTACGTGCTCCGCGGCGGGGCCGTGGCAGCGCTCGCAATCTATACCCGAGATCATTGAGCCTTTCACGAACTGCTCTTCTGCATTTAACTGATCTGCTTGCACTGGTTTTTGATCGATGTAAGAACTATGACAGGCTAAACAACGAGCAATTATGGGGCGCCCAAAATAGATTTGATCATCTGGAAAACCTGGACTATTTGCCCACTGATGCGTTTTGGTGAGGTAGTTGAGCGGCATTTGCATCATTTGATCTCCATACCAGAATCCGAAGGTAAAAGCACGCCGGCCAGAACCGAAAACAATTTCGGTACGCTCCGCTTTAACCTCGCGGCCGTTAACGTAAGCGACCTGATAAAGAGCCCCATCTCGACGCTCGATACCGACTTTTGTCCCCGGATTGAAAACAAACGTACTCACAGCTAAGCCTAAACTATCCAGATATTCTCCATTGCTCACCGTGCCACTGTCAGCAAGCAAATCCTTTGAAGTTCTGAAATGTGCATTATGAGCATAATTGCTACTGATATCCTGATGGCATTTAACACAGGTAGCTTGCCCGGCGTAAGCAACACCACGTGGATCACTGCTTTTTATTTGTGTGCATTGTACAATGACTATAATCATAGTCGTTAGCACAAATAGCAGTAGGACGAGACGCCTTTGACGCATGAAATATCTGGTTATTTTGGTTTGGTAAATAGTTGGTTAAATTACAAATATTTTAATATAAACAAACCCCAGTTTCCAGCCGGTAGAGCCCGTGTTCTATAGCGCCAAACAAATTTGTTTAGGTGGATGTTAACTTTTAACATATGGCAAAGACTCAAAATTACCTACCAATAGAAGATTATGGGATTATTGGGAACATGAAAACAGTTGCAATTGTCTCCCTTGAAGGTGCAATCGATTTTATGTGTTTTCCGAACTTCGATTCCCCGACAATTTTCTCCAAATTGTTGGATCATGATCATGGCGGCAGCTTTTCCATTACGCCACAACTTAAATTCAGTAGAACAAAACAGCTCTACATCCCCGGTACGGCAATACTCCTGACCAGGTTCTTCTCTGATGAAGGCATTTCCGAAGTGACCGACTACATGCCTGTAACCGGCAAGACCGGAAACAGCTTTTGTGCGATTGTGCGCAAAGTAAAAACCATCAGAGGGAAAGTGACTTATAGAATCAGATGTGCCCCTAGATTTGATTATGCTCGTGCAGCGCACGAAATTCAGCAAAAAGGTGATAACGAGTTGAACTTTTGTGCGGTGAACGATGGTGATGCTATGGTTCGTCTGCTAGCAGATTTTCCGTTGCAGCACAATGAACAGGACGGCTATGCGGAGGTGACGCTTAACCACGGCGAAGAAGCTATGGTTGTATTAGAATCCGTGAAACGACATCAATCGAATCTGCTCCACGAACTCGATTTTTACAAACATAAGTCTTATCAGGAAACGGTTCATTACTGGAAAAAATGGATCAGCAAATCTACCTATTCAGGCCGGTACACCGATCTAGTTTTACGCTCGGCAATTACGCTAAAGCTATTAACTTCATCGGAATATGGTTCCATGGTTGCCGCGCCCACCTTTAGCATTCCTGAAAGCATGGAAGGCGACCGGAATTGGGACTATCGTTATACCTGGATCCGTGACGCCGCGTTTACCATGTACGCTTTCCTAAGGCTTGGCTTTACCGAAGAGGCGGCTAGCTTCTTAAGGTGGATTCAGCTGCGGTCAGCCGATCCAACCCTGCATCTGATGTACGCCATCAATGGAGAGAAAGTGATGGAAGAAAAAGAGCTCGAAAATTTCGAAGGCTATATGGGCCGGGGTAAAGTGAGAATTGGAAATGCCGCCCGCGATCAATTTCAGATGGATATTTATGGTGAACTCATTGACACCATTTATATATTCAACAAAAACTACACAAAGATCAATTACGAACTTTGGCTAACCATCCAGAAACATATTGACTGTGTAATTGAAGATTGGGAAAAGCCTGACCACGGAATTTGGGAGTTCAGAAATGGAGAAAAAGAATTCTTACACAGCCGGTTGATGTGTTGGGTAGCGATGGATCGCGCCATAAAGATTGCTACAGATCGCTCCTTCCCTTATCCCGGCCCAGAATGGAAAGCAATTCGTGATAAGATTTACAAAGATATATATGATGGTTTTTGGAATGAGGAACTCGGCGCTTGGGTACAATACAAAGGTGCTAGAGTTGTAGACGCTTCTGCCCTGCTCATGCCACTTACCCATTTCATCACCGCAGACGAACCCCGCTGGTTATCTACCATGCGCGTGATTGAAGAACAGCTCAGTACCGACGTTCTGGTCTATCGATATCATAGTGAAGACGGCCTGGATGGCAAAGAAGGTACGTTTAACATGTGTTCCTTTTGGTTTATAGAAGCCTTGGCTAAGAACAAGGAGACCGACAAAGCATTAGAATATTTTGAGAAAATGACTGGATATGCGAATCACCTGGGATTATTCAGCGAACAGATCGGAAAACGAGGTGAGCACCTTGGCAACTTTCCTCAGGCTTTTACGCATTTGGCACTGATCAGCGCTGCATTGGAACTGGATAAACAACTTGACCGCCTCTAAGGTGAATAGTTTTATGATTTAAACTGATGAGACATGAACGAAATGGATGAATTTGAATTTGAAGCTTCAGAACAGCCAGAAGAAGCCTTCCACATTGAGATAGATCTTTATGAGACTGGCGACTACAGTAACTTGTTGGTCGTGCCATGTAATGACACCTATATTGTAGTGACCGGTGATGAACACCTTTGTACCCTACAGAAAACCTGCGATGAACCGGAATGTTGGGAACAAACGGATGGATTGATCGAAGATGATTTGGTAGAGCGGATCGGATTAGCGATCAGTGGCTATATCAGCCAGTTGTGATGTTCGGCTGCCACTAATCGCTATCTATGTACAAAATTTTAGACTAAGCGCACCACCTGACCAGTCTTAACGGATTCGTCACTTGCGAATGCGACCATCAGGCTACTAATGGCATCGGCGGTTGGCTGACTAAGATCGAGATCTTCTTTTATTGCTTTCAAGAAATGACGCTGTTCCCTATTACAGAGTTCCTGATGATCTGGTTCATCACTAAGGTCAATCCAGGTGTCTGGCCGGGAGAACTCGTCACGTTCATCTAAGTCTGCATAATGAACTTTCAGAGACTCGGTTTTTGTATGTGCGTCTATAACGTCAGATTTGCCTGCAGAAGCAGCTTGTTTTGCGACAATAGATACTGCGCCTTTTGGCCCAAAAACATCTTTTACAAAGAAGGCTGTCTCACTGATCATTGGTCCCCAACCTGCCTCATACCAGCCAACGGATCCATCTTCAAACCGAATCTGCAAATGTCCGTAGTTATAATTCCCTTGGGGAATTTCCTCTGTCAGGCGCGCACCTATTGCCGTGACTTCCATGGGTTTTGAGTTCGTCATCTGACACATGACGTCAATATAGTGGACGCCGCAGTCGACTATTGGACTTAAGCTCTTCATCAGGTTTCGGTGCACGGTCCACTTGGAACCTTTGCTTTGCTGGTTCAAATTCATTCTCATCACCAGGGGTTTGCCCATGCCCTGTGCAACCTCAATAAATTTCTGCCAGGATGGATGATAACGAAGAATATACCCCACCAGAAGCTTACGGTTATATTGAGCTGCAGCAGCTGCAACGCGTTTCGCCCCATCCAATGAATCTGCAAGTGGTTTTTCAATAAACACGTGACAGCCTTGCTCCATTGCACGGATTGCAAATGCTTCATGTGTGTCTGGATAGGTAGAAATACACACTGCATCTGGATTTGTCGTTGCAAGCGCTGTTTCATAGTCGGAATAAAGCTCGTATCCTCCACCTAACTTTTCATTTAATTTATTTTTACTATCGCCTGTCGATACTAAGCCGCAGATTTCAAAGCCATCCAGAAGATGGTAAGCCATGGCGTGTGACGCACCCATGTTTCCACAACCAACAACGAGCACCCTAAGGTTCTTATTTTCTTGTTCCATAATATGTTGCTATGCGCCTAAGCTCCAGCCCTGGCGGTATTCTCTTTTTACAAATTGGTTTACCTCATCAAAGTTTGTTACCCTTAAGTTTTCTTTATCCCAAAGCAGTTTGATGTCCCGGCCCGGATAGGTAAAGCGCTTGCCGTCTGCTGTTGGCTTTTGAACATCTGTCCCGCGAATAGCAAGATTGGCAATCAATAACGTTTCTGTAAGTGGACCAGCAATTTCAAAGGGCGAGCTTAATTCCTTCTTACCATAACCGGCAATACAAGCCTCCACCCAGGACCAATAATGACCGTCAACGCTGCCTGGAACACGTTCTACACTTTGTTTAACACGAACTTCATTTGTTCGTGACAGGGGAAGTAGACGAGGGTTTGCACCATAAACATCACAAATCATTTTTCCTTTGGTACCTTCAAACAGTACACCATTGGCACCAAAAGGTTCATTGGGAGCAAGTTCCTCAGGTCTTCCTGGTTTGATACCCCCATCCATCCAGTGAATCTTTAAATCATCCTTGGTTTTCTTTGTTTTTTTAAACGTCAGAATCACATGGCTTGAAGGTGGACAGCTGTCTGGGAAATATCCGCGTTTAAATTCATCCACATAGATACTGCCGACACTACACTGTACTTCTGTTGGTGTATCGAGTTCAAGAATCCGGAAAGGTGGTTCAACCAAGTGGGCACCCATATCACCAATGGCACCCGTTCCGAAATCCCACCAACCTCGCCAGTTAAATGGTACAAGTTTATCTACATAGGGGCGGTACGGTGCACTACCCAGCCAGAGATCCCAATTCAATTCGGATGGCACCTGCCCGGATGTTTGTGGCCACAGAATTCCCTGAGGCCATGAGGGCCGGTCGGTCCAGCAATAAACATCCTTTACTTTCCCAATAACACCGCCATTTACCCAATCTTGCAGCTGTCGAACGCCGTCACCTGAAGCACCCTGGTTACCCATCTGCGTAACAACTTTATACCGCTGCGCAGCCTCGGTCAATTTACGTGCTTCAAAGATATCGTGCGTTAAAGGTTTTTCTACATATACATGTTTGCCCAGCTGCATGGCTGCCATGGCAATCATGGCATGATTATGATCCGGCGTTGAAACAACCACGGCATCGATATTCTTGCCTTCGCGATCCAACATTTCCCTATAATCCTTATAGTACCGTGCTGAGGGAAAGTTTTTCACCGATGCAGCAGCCCTACGATCATCAACATCACATAGAAATGCAATGTCGGCCTTACCTCCTTTATAAATATTGGCAATGTTGCTTTGGCCTTTGCCTCCTACCCCAACCCCAGCAACCTGAAGCCGGTCGCTGGGTGAAGTAAAACCATTTCCACCAAGTACATGCCTCGGCACAATCATAAATCCAGCAGCAGCAAGACCTGCTGTTTTGATAAAATTTCTTCTTGAACTTAAAGCTGAATCTTCTTTCTTTTCAGTCATTTTCTAGTTTTTCTTTTTAGCCGTAATTAGTTCTTTACTTAGATCTTTGATTCTGATGTTTCTGAATTTAACCGGAGAGCCATGGCCCAGGAAACCAATATAGCCCCTATCACGTTTAAGCCCCGGGTGTGGTTGTCCATCTACGGCACCATTCTTACGGGCATTACTGATATCTGCATCCAGGATTTTGGTGCCGTTTAGAATCACCTGGATCTTCGGACCTCTTACGATCACTTCCTCGTAGTTCCATTCACCAGTGGGCTTCAAAAAACCGCGTTTTGCGGCTTCCGTACCATAAATGGATCCATGATATTGATAAACGTGCAAGTCTTTATAGATCGGTGCATCATTGTCCAGGATCTGCAACTCCATCCCTTCGTAGGCCGCATCGCCCTCAAGTGGAGCACGAATACCCAAGCCATTGTTAGCGCCTGGGGTTAACTGAAACTCAAAGCGAAAGATAAAATCGCTATACTGATCCTTGCTGAACAGGTTACCGCCAGAACCCTTACCAGGTTTTGGACGAATGGCCATGTCACCATCTTCAATCACGTAATCAGTGGTATTACCGATCCATTCATGCATATTGGTACCATCAAATAGCACCTTGTAACCTTCTTTCTTTTCTTTCGCACTAAGCTGAAACGGTTTCACTTTAGGTAATTCTCGAATGTAGATGTTGCGGTATGCTACCGGCGAGCCATGCGCCTGCAATTCAATCTGCTCTTCAGCAAAGATTGGAAGCTTCCTGTCCCAGTAGTTTTCTAGAATCACATTGTCGGTTACCAATTCTCCGTTCAGGTATACGGTAACGCGGTCACCTTTCATCAGAATACGGAAAGTGTTCCATTCGTCCAAAGCATTATCGGCCACCTTTAATGGTTTACTTGGATGAATCTGGTTATTGTACAAACCGCCTGAGCCAACCTGAGCACCATCTTTCACGCGGGCAGTATCCCAGATTTGCACCTGTGGTGTACCTCTGAGGTAAATACCAGCATCACCTTTTTGTTTTTTATCGTCAATGATCTTCCAGTCTACCAGCATCTCAAAGTCACCGTACTTCTTCAGGGTAGCCAGGTTATCACCATCAATCTGGAAACGCAATTCGCCATCTTCCACTTTCCAGCCTTTTTGCATCAGCTCGTCGGCTTTTACCTGTGCAGCAGCTAAGGTTTTGGCATCCATCTTCGCCCTTTTTATCGGATTTTCAACCAATCCCTTCCAACCGGCAAGGTCTTTGCCGTTAAACAAAGGAACAAAACCTTCTGCCTTTGGCATTTCGTTTAGGTACTTTACAATAGCCTGCTTCTGATATTCACTATCCCCACCCTGAAGTGTGTTCATGGTCTTATTAAGCAGCTCTTGAATGATACCACCATGGTAGATGCTGTCGGCAAGAATAATGGACATTACCGTTGATGCAGCAGCTTGCTTCAGTTCCGCATCGTCCAGATACCTGCCTGCCAAGATAGCTGCATTGAAGGTTTTTGCCTGCTCCAGATCAACAAGGATTGCCCTGCGCTGCTGGTTGGTTTTAGCAACCGCCATGGCATCACTTAATTTCAAGAACTTCTGCTCTGGCGTAAATGTAGCGGAACGTACCAGGCGAAGATAGCCGGTTAAAGCCTGATCAAGCTCCTGATCGCTAGCAGGCATTTTACTGATTTTCAGCAAAGCCGGTAGTGACTGCAGATCTTTCCAGGAGCCGAGGGCCAGGATCGCGGCCTGTTTACCCTGCGCATCCCCACTTTCATAGGCAGCCTGTACAGCTTGCAAGGCCTGGGTACCGCCAAGAGCAGCCAGAATCCTGTAATAGGCAGACTTTTGTGCCTGGGATGCGGCATTCATTTCCTGCAGTACCAATGCGGTTTGGCCTTCAGTGTTCTGTGCATCTTTCAGTGCTGCAATTACAGCGTCCTGAAGCGCGATGGATTCCGGTGCTGTTGCCCCTTGCTGCTTCAACAAGCTGAACAGTTGGGGAATATCCTTTTCAGCAGCCACATGTTTTAATGCAGCAAATGCTGCAGCACGAACCGCAGGATCTTTCGCGTTCAGGTAGGTGTAAATCTCGCCGATATGCGCATTGGCGCCTCTGGCGGCAAGGACGTTCAGCAAGGCCACCTGCACCGCTGGTTTTGCTTTCGGCAGGTAAGCAGCCAGTTGATTTGTGATGCCATCACCTTTCATGCGTAACAGTGCGTTTGAGGCATCCGCTACGGTACTGCTGTCACCCTTACGCATCACCTCATACAAATCTGGGATTACCGAGGTGCCACCGAGCTGTGATGCGCTTTGAATGGCAACCTGCTTTACAGCGGTATCTTTGTTTTTCATGAGTTTAACCAGTGCAGGTAAAGCCGCTTTGGCCTTTGACTGACCCAGCATGGCGGCGATGGCCGCTTTGGTCTGCTTATCGGCCTTTCCCATTTTCTTGACCCACAATACGCTGTTGCTTTCATTTACATCGGCGCTGGCAAGTTTCAATGCAGCAGCTTTGTATTCCATCTGTTTATCCCCCATAGCATCCAAAAGTGCCTCCATGCCTTTTGTTTTATCCGCATGGTACATGATGTTCAAAGCTGAACTGCGTACATGCACTTGGTTTTCGCCGGTTGCATCCTCATGTAGCTTTTCAGCTGTACTTAAGGCAAGGCTACTGTTTCCCTGCTTCAGCAAGTTGTCCGCATAATTAATTAATGCAGCTGTTGCGCCACTTTGCTCATATTGAAAGTCCGCCTTTTTTGCTGCGGCGTAAAGCAGCGCTGCAGATGCAGGATCGCCGATTCTGGCCAAAGCGTCAAGGCTAACTTTTTGCAGTTTCGCATAACTGCCTTGAGCCAGTGTGTTCAACGCGGAAGCCGCCTCTTTTGTACCACTAAGTCCCAGCGCTTCAACAACCGATAATTTAGCAGATCCTTGAGCAGCAGCAAGTGCAACAAGTAGCGCCGATTTAGCTGATGCCGTGTTGATTTTTACCAAGGCCCTGGATGCAGGGTCTGCAAGCTGTTCATCCTTAAGGTAAGCTTGCAGGCTGCTAACCGCGTCATCTTTGCCGATAAGTTCAAGTTGGCTGATCAGAAAGGATTTAACCTGCATATCGGTCGCCATTTCCAGTGCTGTGCGATAGGCTTGAACAGCCTGGCTTCGCTGCGCCTCTTTACCAGACTGGGATACATAAGCCGAGTAGCCGCCAATGGCATATTCTAGTGTAGCATTGTTGCCCTTGCCGGGACTCGCAAGTCCGGATATTAGCTTAGAAAAGCCTTCCTGGCCAAGTTCCTCAATTTCCACCATATTCCCTTGAAGCTGCTTTCCATCCCGTGCCGGCAGCTGCGCGAGTAGGTCGGCAATTCTGGTCGTTACGGTCCTTTGGTCCGCTGCAGCCTGCCCTTGTACCTGAAGCTGAGCAGTAGCCAGGCTAAGCAGTACAAATAATATTTTTTTAAACATGATTGTATAAGTATTTTGAAGGATTAATGAATTAAGAACAGCTTATATGATGTATGGCGCACGCATAACCGGATTGATCATCCGGTTTGCCGCATCATCATCTACAAATACCTGTTTTTCAGGATCAAACTTAAGGGATCTGCCAAGCCTTAAAGCCGCAAGTCCGATGTTGATCAGTGTACAGGAGCGATGGCCATTCTGCTCATTGAGGGCAAATTGTTGCCTGGTCCTAACGGCCTGAGAAAAGTCTGTAATCTGTTCTGCCGGCTCCGGAAAGGCTGCAAGCTTACGTTCCAGGTTTGGAATGTCTGATTTGAAGCCCGGGTATAGTTTACCTTTAGGGCCTTCAATGTATGGCACATTGGTGTCTTTACCTTCACCATCCAGAATGATCTGGCAACCATCAGCATAAGTATAGGTAATCCTGTTCCAAATGCCCACTGCATCGGTATGCTGTTGTGGCGCGTCAATTTCCACAGACACCGGACTGGTGTCATCTTTACCTATAAAGTATTGAATGGGATCAAGGTAATGTTGACCCATGTCACTCAGGCCACCGCCATCATAGTCCCAGTAACCGCGGAATGTCTGGTGTACACGGTGCGCATTATACGGCTTATAAGGAGCCGGCCCTAGCCAGGCATCATAGTCCAGTTCAGCTGGTACTGGTTCTGGTGCAAGATTGTCTTTACCCACCCAATAAAACTTCCAGTCAAAGCCAGTATGTTTGCTTACAGTAACCTTCAGTGGCCAGCCTAAAAGCCCGCTGTCAACCAGCTTTTTGATCGGTTGCACCGGGGTGCCCATACCATAAAAGTTGTCTTTAAACCTAAACCAAGTGTTTAAACGGAATATCCTTCCATGTTGCTGTACCGCTTCCATCACCCGTTTGCCCTCTCCAATCGTATGCGTCATTGGTTTTTCGCACCAGATGTCTTTTCCTGCACTGGCTGCATCAACTGACATGATTCCATGCCAATGCGGTGGAGTTGCGATGTGTACGATGTCAACTTCAGGCAATTTGATCATTTCCCGGTAATCGCTGAAGGTTTTCACACCCTTATCAAGCATGCTAAGTGACTTTTGTATATGGCGTTTATCCACGTCACAAATCGCCACGACCTGCGTGCCGTCATAAGGAAAATGGTTTCTGCCCATACTGCCGACGCCGATTACCGCCTTCGTTAGTTTATCACTCGGTGCAATAAAGCCTTGCCCCCCCAGCACATGCCGCGGCACGATGCTGAAAACAGCAAGCCCTATAGCCGACTTCCGGATGAAGTCTCTTCTGGAATTTTGTTGGTTTTCGTTCATTAGGATTTTATTATTTGGTTAGGAATGAGCGAGTAGCTCGTTCTTTCCGAAGTTAATGGAAAATCTTTTCGAAAAGCAGTCTTTTTAGCTCAATTTCAAGATAATGCGTGTAGAAAATCTGTGACGGAATATGCAATTAAGGTCATATAGCCTGCAAGCAAAAGGAATCTAAAACCCTATTGATCCGAAAATGTTAATATCATTGAATCTAATTGATAGCGGCATGGTAAACCCAATTGAAGACTACGAGCAGGATAAAATTAAAAGCACCATCAAGCAGACGGTGATCATCAGTGAAAACGAAACTGGAGAAACGGATGAACTGGACCCGAACTTTCATGAGCCTGAAGATCCAGATACTTCAAACGCAGTACCGGACCCTCAACCAGATGCAGATCAGCTGGATGGAGAAGGAATAGATGAATCCGGTGCTGGATTGAAAAGCTCGGTTGATGAGCAAACCGCAGAAAGGCCTCATGATGCAGGACTGAACCGCAGCGAGAAAGACGATCTTAGCCTGAATAACGCAGAAGATGAGCTGTTCTAATTTCCAGACGTAAGTTTTAAACCAGATTGAAGGCAACAGCAAATTTAATCAGGCTTGCCAGGGAATTAACTTCTAGCTTGTGCAAGATGTTTTTACGATGCGTATTTATGGTATGAATGGATCTAAATAGTACCCGGGCTATTTCGTAGCTGCTTTTTCCCTCTACAATAAGTATGATAATCTCCTTTTCCCTTATGCTAAGTGTATTGAATTTATGAAAGTTCTTCCGAATATAGTCATCATTCTCTATCATTTTACTGATCCGATAGCCGGTAACGTTCAACGTATTGAGTGGAACCGCAATATGGACCAGATTTGTAGTCAAGGGATTAACTGGAGAAACAATCATGCGTGAAGTTGTAAAGTACCAACCGTATTCAGCATCTGCATCCGGTCGTACGCGTTGCAAGAAAGAATGAACCTTTCCCGGATCATTAAGCGTTAGAAACTGCATTAAAGCACTCCTATGCGCCAAGATTTCCTCCGCCGGGAAAAATCTTCTGAAGTATTCCGGACCCAGCAAGGTCAATTCCTCACTACTATGACGCAGAATATCACATCCGAACTTGTTCATATACAGATTTGTCATTACGTTTAAATCCTGAATCATGACACTCCCCGGAATATAGTCACAAACATCGGTAAGCGTCAAAGACTGTTTTCCGACCTGATTACCTAAACAAAAGATGTCGGATTGGAAATTTAAGAGCTGTTGCTGGAGGGCGCCTGTTAGAGACATTTCCGGGAGATTAGAAGGTATAACGTTCAACTGCTATCATCCTAACCCACAATAAAAATAGTCAATAAATTTCCAGCTTTCATTTATAAATATTTAAAATTTCCAAGTTCGTGAAACAATTGTAACGATCATAATATGAACCATATAGCTCCGGTCTTGTTGAATCAAGTAAAGCTCAGTATATATGGCCAGATTTCTTGTAATAACCTTTCTATTGAGCGCGATTTCGCTGCTCCAAACGTACGCGCAAACGAAGGCTGGATTAAGCGGCAAGATAGTAGATTCCATCAGTAGAAAACCATTGAACTATGCAAGTGTTGCCTTGTTAAACCAAGCCGACCGTAAGCCGGTGGATGGCATGCAAACAGATGAAAATGGACAATTCAGCTTCAAGGCAGTTCCAGCTGGCACTTATGTACTTCGTGTTGGTTTTGTTGGTTACCAGACCTATGAACGTAAGGGGATTAACATAATTCCAAATGCACCCATTACACTAAATGAAATTAGATTGAGAATTGCAGGTGCAAACGTATTAAAGGAAGTTGTGGTGGAAGGTAGTGTACCAGACATGCAGATTGGAATCGACCGTAAGGTGTTCAATGTTGATCAAAGCCTGGTTTCACAAAGTGGCTCTGTAACAGATCTACTTAGCGATATTCCCTCGATTTCAGTTGATGCAGACGGGGCTGTGAGTTTAAGGGGATCCAGTAGCGTAAGGATACTGATAGATGGGAAGCCTTCAGCAATGGCAGGAAGTGATATCACACAGGTACTTCAATCACTTCCTTCAAATGCGGTACAGCGTGTCGAGGTAATCACAAATCCATCTTCCAAATACGATGCAGAAGGTCAATCTGGGATCATTAACATTGTGCTGAAAAAAAATCAACGAACTGGTTTAAATGGTGCGATTACCGCTTCCGGGGGTTCATACCGTAATTATAACGGCGGCCTCGCGTTGAACTATCGCGATAGTAGCTTCAACTATTACGGGAACTACGATTTCAGAAAATTCCGAAGATTAAGTGAGGGTTATAGCGACACCAGGTACTTTGAAAATAATGGCCTCATCAATAACATCAATGAAGGTGACCGTTCTGGTAATGGACATACCGCTAAACTGGGCGTTGATTACTTTATTAACCAAAGCACAACAATTGGATTATCTGGAAATATAAGTTTACGTGATAATAAGCGAAATGAAGATATTCTTTATCGATATGAAAACTTGCCAGACCTGGATGGCACAAGCACAAGGTACGCCAGGCAAACTGAAGATGACCTCGGGTATGATCTGAATTTGGATTTCAAAAAGGAATTTAAAAGAGCGGGTGAAGTATTGACGTTTAACGGCGCTTATGGAAGGAATAAAGAAGACGGTGTAAACACTTTCAATCAAACGTTCAGTAATCCTTTAAGTCCGGCAGATCGGCAGATTAATGATACTTACGAACGTGGAGACAATATTAATGTGCAGCTTGACTACATTAGACCGATCAATGAAGACAGCAGATTTGAAGCAGGCTACCGAACTACAATAGAACAGGATGATGAATCACAAATCTCCAGGCGGTTTGATGCTGCCAGTAACAATTTTCTGCCCGATTATAACGTAAGTAACAAGTTCAACCTTGAGGAAATTGTACATGCCGGGTACTTCAATTACCAAAATAAAATCAATAAGAATCTGGGGTATCAGGTGGGGTTACGGGCAGAACAAGCCTACCTCAACACGATAACGGAGAATGTAAACCCTGTTACACCCGAAAGTGAGCGCTTTACGCCTGGTCGCCTCGACTATTTCAGGATCTATCCAAGCATCTTTTTAACCCAATCATTTTCCAACGAACAGCAGCTTCAACTCAGTTATAGCAGACGTGTAAACCGCCCAAACGGCTGGCAGGTGAATCCATTCGTGAATATTTCCGATCCTTTAAACATCAGGCAGGGAAATCCGAATTTGAAACCTGAAGACATTCATTCCTTTGAACTTGGCTATACACGGGAGATTGGGCAAACGACCCTTACCTCTTCAATTTACCACCGCAGGGTTAATGATGTTATTCAAAGCATTACACAACGCATCGAAGGCAGCAATGCAGCAACAATTTCCGAATGGCGTAACATCAGCAAGAATGAATCCACAGGTTTTGAGCTGATTTCAAAAAGTAAGGTTGGGAAAGCGATAGATCTCACGGGCAACCTAAACATCTTTTACAATCGTTTCAAAGGTGCTCAGGAGTTTGATTTACCACCACGTGAAGGCATCAACTGGGATGCGAATCTTTCCACGAATATCCGTTTTAGCAAGGCCCTGTCTGCACAGATCAGAGCTGATTATAGCGCACCGAGGGTATTGGCGCAAGGCCGTTCGATCGGAAACTTTGCCGCCGACGCAGCCCTACGATGGAGTATACTAAACAACAAAGGTAGTGTCTTATTAAACATCCGCGACGTATTTAATCAACGACGTTTTGGTGGCTATACACAGACGGATCAGTTTATCCGCAACTTCCGTGATCGCCGGTCCTTGCGTATGGCTATGCTGACATTTAGCTACCGATTTGGCGGTCAGGATCGTGAACGGAATGATAAAGAAAACTGGGAAGATCGAGAAGACAACAATCAGGAACCATAGCAATCTTAATCATTCATGACAATACCCTCATGTTCATAGATCTTCAGGTCGAAATAAGTAGCTGCAGCCAAAAGGTGGTCGAATATATCCGCCATGATATGCTCGTACTCTACCCACTTCGTGGTACCCGTGAATACATACAGTTCTATCGGTAATCCCGTAGGTGTTGGCGCTAACTGCCGAACCATCATTGTCATTTTCTTGTTGGTACCCGAATGGTGGGCCAGATAGCTGTCGATGTACTTACGGAAAAGGCCTGCATTCGTCAGATTGCGGCCATTAACGAGTAGCGTTTTGTCGACCCCATTTCGGGCATTACTCTTATCAATATCTTTTTGACGATGATCAATGTAACTTGTTAAAGATTGTATTTTACGGAACTCCGACAGCTCATCTGGTTCAATGAATCGTATGCTAGTCTGCCGGATGTAAATAGCCCTTTTAATCCTTCTGCCCCCCGACTCCCGCATTCCCCGCCAATTGTGAAAGGAATCTGAGATCAGCGCATAGGTTGGAATTGTAGTAATGGTTTTATCAAAGTTCTGAATTTTTACTGTAGTAAGATTGATTTGGATGACATCACCGTCAGCACCGTACTTAGACATCGTAATCCAGTCTCCAATCCTGACCATGTCATTGGCACTCACTTGTATACTTGCTACAAACCCCATGATCGTGTCTTTAAACATCAACAACAATACGGCTGATAATGCACCCATAGCAGTGAAAAATGCTACTGGTGATTTGCCGGTTAGTGTAGAAAATATAATTACAGCGCCTAAAATCATTAAGATAATGCGAATAATCTGCAGATAGCTATCTATCGGCTTCTCCTTAAAAGCCTGCTTCTTTCTTAGGGTGTCAGCACCAGATTTTATCACGGACATCATCATCCAGATCATCACCAGCACAAGATATACATCGGCCAGGGCGCCGAATAAGCGTGTCATCTGCGGAAAATCGATGAAGACAACAGGAAGTGCTACGTTGATGATTACAATCGGGATGATCAGTGCCAGGTAATAGGCAAATCTATTTTCCAGAAGAAAGTGGAAGAATTCTAATCTTGAGGTTTTAACAATTCTGATCAATGCGATACGAAGTAGACGACGTATCAGTTGGTGAACAACATAGACCAGAATGATTGTGATTACCGCTAAAAGGAATGCATTGAGGAACTTAACGACAGACTGGTGAATACCCGAGTGCATTAACAAGTCGTAAGTCCAGCGTCCGATAAAATTTAAGTCATTGTCTTTATTCATATGTTGCAAGCTATTGCCGCAGGATACTAATAATAAACTAAAAAACCAACCTAATGTGCATGAGGTTGGTTTTCTAAACAAGGGTTTTCGGTTATGTTATACCTTTGGTAAACTATACCCATTGTGGTATTCAGACATCAAATATTTTTCATTGACGGCTTTATTGGTGAATAGCTTGCTGCTCTCGTCCCAAGTCAGCTTTTCCCCGCTCCTAAATGCGATGTTGCCCATCTGGGCGACGGTGGCCACGTGCGCACCTGCCTGGATAGAGCATGCCAGCTCTTCTTTTTTGCGTGAACGTATGCAGCTAAAGAAATTAATCATGTGGTTGTTTAATCCGTTATCTGAAGCCTTTACGAGCGGCATGGAAACCTTGTGTTCACTTTGTTTCTCTTCAATAACCTCCCAGCCGCCACGGTTTAGAACCAGTGTTCCATTATTACCAATGTAAGCTATGCCGTGATCGCGGTTGTAAGATCCGTTATCAATGCCCATGGCAGAATCCCAAACTAAATTGAATTTGTCAAATTCATAAAGGGTGGTTAAGGTATCTGGTGTTTCTTCATAAAGATCCGGGTAAGCAAACCGACCGCCTAAAGCGGATATTGTTTTTGGTACGGGTGAACCCATGCCAAGCAAGCCATAATCCAATAGGTGAACGCCCCAGTCCGTCATTAACCCGCCTGCATAGTCCCAGAACCAGCGGAAGTTAAAGTGATATCTGCTGGCATTGAAAGCACGCTTTCTTGCAGGACCAAGCCAAAGATCATAGTCGGCTCCTTTTGGTGGAGCCGAGTCAGGTACCACCGGACCAGGCTTCATCCAGCCTTGGTAACACCAAACCTTTACGGTACGAATATTCCCAAGCTTGCCGCTTTGCACAAAGTTCACAGCATCCTTAAAGTGTTGCTGGCTGCGTTGCCATTGTCCTGATTGTACTACTTTATTGTATTTCTCCTGTGCTGCAACCATACTCCGGCATTCCATAATGGAGTTTCCTACAGGTTTCTCTACATACACATCCTTCCCAGCCTGTACCGCATGAATCATCATCAATGCATGCCAATGATCAGGGCTGCCAATAATTACAGCGTCTATATCCTTACGGTCCAGCAAGCTACGATAGTCTTTGTAGGTCTTAACTTTTGCAGGATTCACGTTAAGTTCCTTTAGTTCAGCCATGCGCTTATCCAGCACATTCTGGTCCGAGTCACACAATGCAACCAACGTAACCCCGGGTACCAATAGGGCGGCTTTCAGGTCGGCCCAGCCCATACCATTGATGCCAATCACGCCAATATTGATTTGATCGTTTGCGCCAATTGTCTTTTCATATAAGGCATAGGCAGGATTGTCGAGCGCTGAAAGCAAGATGCTACTGCCAAGTGCAGTGCTACCCGTACGGAGGAAATTTCTTCTGTTTAGCATTTGGTTATATTAAAGGTTCATACAGCATGTAAAATACGAATTCCCTTTAATTCAGCAAACTGAATGATTCTTTGTCTTAATCGCTTATGGCTTGATCAGTCCCTTCGCCGCCTTTTAACCGCCTATTGTTCGCCTCTTGTTCGCCTATGTTTCGGGTCTAGCCGAACAAAACGCGGTTAATGTCCGGCTAAAAGCCCTTGGATGTCGGACTTCTATGTGAAAAGAAAGCAATTTTGAAAATATCAGTACCTCGACGCCATTGCTTGTTCAACATCAATATTCAAGCCTTTAGCGATGGCCATTCCGAGTTGGATATCTGCCCGGAAGAAATGACAAAGCTGAAGATTGATAATCTGCATGCGCTTTGGCCCGCTGATGCCCATCATGGAACCTACAATGTTGTTTACCAGGTTCTTTTTGTCTTCAGGGCTTAACACTTTCCTATAAAGATCGCCGGGTTGCGTGTAGTGATCATTGTCACCTTCTCCGCCATTGCGGTCGTACCAGTCGGCCACATTGGAGTCCAGTTCCCAGGCTGGTTCTTTGTAGCTTGGATCCGGCATTACGTCTCCAAAGCTATTTGGGAAGTAGTTTGGATCATCTCCCCCATTCTCGTCAATTCGCATCTGACCATCCCGGTGGAAGTTCGTCACCATAAACGGACAACGGTTTACTGGTATTTGCTCGTAGTTTATACCCAAGCGATAGCGCTGTGCATCTGCGTAAGAGAGGATTCTACCTTGTAACATGCGATCAGGAGAGAACCCTATTCCATCAACCAGGTTTGATGGTGCAAAGGCTGCTTGCTCAACATGTGCGAAATAATTGTTGGGAAGCTGATTCAATTCGATCTCACCAACTTCAATCAATGGGAATTCAGCATGTGGCCAGATTTTAGTTAAATCGAAAGGGTTCCAACGGAAGGATTTTGCCTCTGCTTCAGTCATGACCTGTATCTTTAAGGTCCATTTTGGAAATTCTTTGAGATCGATTGACTCCACCAAATCCCGTTGTGCATGGTCCATATCTATAGCATGCATCTGACTAGCCTGCGCAGCATCCAGGTTTTTAATGCCTTGCTGTGTTTTGAAATGAAATTTCACCCATACGCGTTCATTATTCGAATTGATCATCGAATAGGTATGGCTACCAAAGCCATCCATATGTCTGTATGTTAATGGTGTTCCGCGGTCTGTCATTAAAATCATGACCTGGTGTAAACTCTCTGGATTTAGCGACCAAAAATCCCACATCATTGTTGGGCTTTTAAGATTGGTTCTCGGATCGCGTTTTTGGGTATGAATAAAATCGCTGAATTTTTTTGGGTCTTTTACGAAGAAGACTGGTGTATTGTTCCCTACGAGGTCCCAATTTCCGTCTTCTGTGTAAAACTTAATGGCGAATCCACGTGGGTCGCGTTCTGCATCAGAACTCCCTTTTTCACCACCAACAGTTGAAAAACGAAGGAATATTCGGCAGGTATTGCCGATTTTGGAGAATATTTTTGCTTTGGTATATTTTGTAATATCACGTGTTACTTTCAGTGTACCGTATGCACCGGAACCTTTTGCGTGTACCACACGTTCTGGAATTCGCTCTCTATTAAAGTGCGCCATCTTCTCGTGTAGAATAAAATCCTGAAGAAGCAATGGGCCACGGCTACCTACAGACTGCGTGTTTTCGTGTTCAACATAAGGCCTTCCAGATGCAGTAGTTAGTTTTCTGTGTGTTATATTTTCATTTTCCATACTTATAATTTTTTTCTAAAAGTATAGAGAACACCCGAGTAAAGAAAAGCATTAATATCTATACGAGAATAGAAATAATCTATTTCATAGCTTAATGGTCATCATCATTATACCGTCAATAAACCCAGGCTAAAGTTCAGATATTATTCTAGTTTTGATTACCAAAAACCTAAACATCAATTCTATGAAAAAATCCCATCACATATTCCTGCTAAAGGCCGTACTTTTTATGTTCTTAGTTACCACCCTATATGGTTGCAGTAAGGATGAAAACTCCAGCGACCAGACAGGAATGTTACTCGGTGAAGAAATAAAAGTTGGTGAAGGAACTGCCCGTTCCTTTATTGCAATAAACAGCAAAGGCGATCCGGAAAAGATCGGATTCACCTTCAGCGCTGCTACGCTGGAAAACCTTCCCATGCATAGTGCAATGTTCGAGATACCTGTTCCAAGCGGTAATAACACTATGGTCGACCATATATCTTTCGACTTTAATGCTCATGGCCATGAGCCTCCTGGCGTGTATGATGTTCCACACTTCGACATACATTTTTACAACATTAGCAAAGCGGAACGTGCGGTAATACAACCTAATACAGCTGCCATGGACTTACTTCCCTCAGCGGAGTACATCCCTAAAGATTATGCCCCGATCCCTGGTGGAGACATCAATATGGGCAAACACTGGACCGACACGACCGGCACTGAATTTCATGGTAAGCCTTTCGACAAGACTTTTATATATGGAAGTTATAACGGCATGTTCATCTTTCATGAAGCAATGGTTGCGCTCAGCTACCTGCAAACCAAGCCAAATGTAACCATCGAAGTTAAACAACAAGCCAAAGTACAAGTCGGCGGCTATTACCCTTCATCTTTCTCCATAAGCTATGACGAAGTAAAACAACTATATACGGTTTCTATGGACAATCTACAGCGCAGGATTGCACAATAGTTAGTCAAAGAGCAGATAAGCGAGTAATAGTGTTACCAGGATATTAAACAATTGTGCGAGCAGAAAGGCATATAAGGGCTTCTTATTGTCCTGTTTGAACAGATCCTTAAAGTTAGTCTCCAGTCCGATGCTCGTGAAGGCCAGTGTGAACCAAATATTTTGTAGGTTTTTTAAGCTGTCTTTCGCAGGCTTGATGAGGTCTGGAGATAGCACAAAGGAAAATAGCAGTGACGCCGCAACGAAGCCTAATACAAACTTCGGAAAACGGTCCCAGATTACTTTCAATGTTGGCTTTTCAATTGTGCCTGATGCGCGGGAGCTACTATTATAAGTCCAGTAAATGCTGATCGCAAATGCAGCAATGCCCAGCAGTACGTTCTGAGAAAACTTCACGATCGTGCTGATCTTCAATGCTTCTTCTCCGACAAGTGTACCTGATGCCACAACCGCCCCGGTGGTGTCTATACTTCCGCCCAACCAGGCTCCGGTTACTTGCTGTGAAAGCGAAAGATAGGATGCAATATAGGGCATGAAGATCATCATCGGAATTGCGGTGATGAGCACCATCGAGATTACGTATGATAATTTCTTGGGATCTCCTTTGATGGCACCGGATGTTGCGATGGCAGCCGAGACACCGCAGATGGATACTGCACTAGATATCATCATGGTAAGTTCTTCATCTACTTTTAGTTTCTTGCAGAGCCAAAAAGCAAAGTACCAGACGGAAAGCACCACCACTAAAGCCTGTATGAGGCCCAGTGATCCCGCCTTCAATATATCGGAAAAGATCACACCAGTACCTAGAAGTACCAAACCAATCTTTACGAAAAGTTCGGTAGACAAGGTGTCTTTTACCCATGGGGGCAACTTAAATAGGTTTCCGATGGCAAGTCCGATAGCTAAGCTAAAGATTACGGCTTCCAGGTTTAATGTTTTTACAAACGCATTGCCGGTAAGCATGAGGGCTACGATCGTGATGAGAAATACTGGCGGAAATCCCATTATAAACCGTGATGCCGATTTTCCCAGCAGTATGGTTCCAATTAGGCCTATACCCAACAAAAAAACAAATTGTATCCCGATGATGCCGAGGTTGGTAGGTGTAAGCACGGTATCCAGTAATGTACCAGCGTTGTCCCATTTGAAGGTGGGAACTGGAACAATGTATAAAAACAAAGAGAATAGGATAACGAGAAATCCTAGGATAACAACAACCCAGTCCTCGTGTAGGGTAAAACGTCTGGTAAAGCTTTCTGGCATTTATTTGAAATTTAGGGCTGCCATAACTTTATGCTTACAGCAGCTCTTAAAAATAAAGCGAAAAATTGTAATTCATACCCTATTTGGGAATTGTAATATAAAAGGTACTGCCGGCATCTACCTGACTTTCGAACCAAATCTTACCACCATGCAGTTCTACAATGGTTTTTATTATTGACATGTTAAGGCCCGGAATGCCAATCAGGGCTCTTTTCATTGTAATCCATGGTCCATTGATATATGTTTGACAAATAAAACACCTTTTCAACTGTCGCTAAATTGCCTTGTATAATGCTTTTAAATAAATTTGGCACTTCAGAGCTTTTAAGATCATCTAAAAAACGCAATAACAATGACCACATTAATTAGACCAATTGAACCGAAGGACGATCCGCAAATTGCAGCACTTATCAGAAAGGTACTTACTGAATTTAAACGAAATCAACCTGGTACGGTGTTCACCGATCCAACAACAGATCAGCTTTATAATTTGTTTAGAGCCTCGGGTTCCTCGTATTGGATTGCCTCCGATGATGATCAGGTGCTTGGGGGCTGCGGTATTTACCCTACTGAAGGCCTTCCCGAAGGTTATGGAGAGCTAGTCAAATTTTATCTTGATCCAGCAGCGCGGGGACTGGGACTTGGCAAACTTTTACTTGAAAAAAGTTTCGAAGCAGCAAAGGACTCGGGCTTTAAGTATTTATATCTGGAGAGTTTTCCCGAGTTCAGCACTGCAATTGCACTTTACGAACGCTATGGCTTTCGGCATATTAATGCCGCATTAGGCAACTCCGGGCATTTTGCCTGTAATGTGTGGATGGTAAAGGATCTGTAGTCAGACCTTAATGGTTTTCCATCTTCCTCTCTTAAATACAAAGTAGCTGGCAATACATATTGCCGTTTCGGCAACCGGAACAGCAATAAATACGCCTGTTGGCCCAAGCTCGAAGAATCTTGCAAGCAGATACGCTAATGGGATTTGAAACAACCAGAAGCCGAAGAAGTTGATCCATGTTGGTGTCCAAGTATCGCCAGCACCATTAAATGCGTTTACCAGCACCATGCTAATTCCGTAGAAAATATAGCCTAAGCTCATTATGTAAGTTGCTTGTACGGCAATTTGCTGCACTAATGGATCTTCTGTAAAAAAGCCTATGATTGTGGGACCAAAGACATAGGAAACCAACATAACCAGCGCCATGAAGCAGACACTGAATACGGCCGTTTGTTTCACGGATTGTTCGGCTCTATTCAGGTTGTTGGCCCCGAGATTCTGGCCCACCAATGTTGAAGCGGCATTACTCAAACCCCATGCGGGCAAAATAAAAAACATCAGAATACGCAAGGCAGTTTGATAGCCTGCTGAGCCATGATCGCCGCCAGTTGTAGCAACAAGTTGAGCAAGGAAAATCCAGCTGCAAGAAGCAATAACAAACTGCAGTACTGCGGGAGCTGCAATCTTCAACAAGACAAAAATTTGTTTAAGGTCTGGGCTAAGGTACCAGAGTTTCATCTTAAGTGCCCCATTTCCCTGCATCAAATTGTAGACCTGGTACAAAACGCCAATACTACGACCTATGGTTGTGGCAATTGCTGCACCAGTAAGCCCAAATGCAGGAACCGGTCCAAAGCCGTTGATGAAGATGGGGCACAATATGATATTTGAGATATTGGCAATCCACAAGCTTCGCATGGCGATTGCGGCATTTCCCGCACCTCTAAATATCCCGTTGATCAAAAAGAGCAGAACGATTATGAAGCTTCCGGCCATCATAATTTGTATGAAGGGCTTGCCTGCAGCGGCAGCAGCTGGTGAGGCGCCCATTAATAGTAGGATATTCTCGCCATATATGAAACCGAAAATGCTGACAAAGACGTTGATAAAAAAAGCTACAATGATGGCCTGCATTCCTGCCTTGGCAGCCAATTCTGGATATTTTTCGCCAATACGTCTGGCCACTACTGCTGTAGCGGCCATGCTCAGTCCGATGGCAAGTGCGTATATAATGCTTAACACAGACTCTGTTAAACCAACTACTTGAATAGCGGCCGCACTGTTTGGAAGATGACCTACGAAATACAGATCCACCAAGGCAAATACAGATTCCAACATCATCTCAAGGATCATCGGTATGGCAAGCAATACAACAGCCTTCCTGATGCTACCTGTAGTATAGTCAAAAGCATCTCCTTTAATGGACTGGCGGATCAGCTTTAACCATGAGCTTCGAGCCTGATCTGAGGGGGAATTTGTTGTTGTCATCATTTTAGTCAAATTGGAAGATAATATTGTTTATTATAGCTTTCATAAGATAATATCTATATTTAATAAACTAACCTGAAATATAAACCATGACAAACAGACGTTCGTTTCTCAAAACTTCGGCACTCCTGACCGCAGGGATCCTTGCCGCTCCTAACCTTTACGCCTTTGATAGAAAATACGTAGGCCTTCAACTCTATACCATTCGTGACGCGATGGCCAAAGATCCCAAAGCTGCGTTGGCAAAGGTAGCAAGCCTTGGCTATAATGCGGTAGAAGGTGCAACATATACAGGTACCCAGTTATTCTATAACATGTCTGGTGTTGAATATGCAAAAACGCTTAAAGATAATGGATTGATCGCACCTAGTAGTCATTACATGCTCGGGGAGTCGATGGATGCTAAGGGTACAATATCAAATGGCTGGCAAAAAGCAGTGGACGATGCCGCTGCTGTTGGTACAAAGTACATGGTGTGTGCTTACTTGCTTGATCCCGAACGTGGCAATCTCGATCACTATAAAGCGACTGCAGAAAAGTTTAACAAAGCGGCTGAGGTCTGTAAAAAAGCTGGTATACAATTCTGTTACCATAATCATGATTTTGAATTTGAAGCCCAAAACGGAAAGTATCCTTTTGATGTATTGCTTGAAAATACAGACAAGAGTCTGGTGAAGTTTGAGCTTGACCTTTACTGGACAAGCAGGGCTAATCAGGATCCAGTTAAGCTTTTCAGTCGCCATCCAGGACGTTTCCCATTGTGGCATGTAAAGGATATGGATAAATCTGCTTCAAAGAACATCACTGAAGTAGGTAATGGGACGATTGATTTTAAGAGAATTTTTGCACAATCTAAACAAGCCGGGTTAGACTACTTTTTTGTAGAACAGGATATCTGTCCAGGAGATCCATTTGATTCTATAGCACAAAGTATCTCCTACTTGAAGAAAAATCTAATTTAAGCATTTAGACCGTATTTGATCTAAGAGGCTACCTGTTCGGTAGCCTTCTTTGTTACATGGATTGTTAAAGCCTTGGGAGTATGTGTTTTCCGAAGTCCTCTATGAAGGTTTGTTGATTCTTATTTACGTTATGCAAAATCAAGTTTTCGAAGCCCATGTCCCGATACTTTGATAGAATTTCAAGATGCTCTTCGAGATCAGCAGAAATGTGCACCGCTTCATGCATGTCTTCCGGTCTAACATATTTTGCCGCAGCTTCAAACTGGGCTACGCTAGTCAGATCCGCAAGTAAAGAACTTTCAAAGATATTTGTTTTCCATTGCTCAAAGGCACCAGTCAGGGCAAGTTCAAAGCTTGTATCGTAGGAAAGCTGTACCTTCAGTGATATAGGCTTCCCCGCTCCTCCACCCGATCGAAATGCCGCTACAATTTCTTTGAGCTGATCAAGTGGCTTATTAATAGTGACCATACCATCCGCCCATCCACCTAGCCAAGCTGCAGTTTCAGGTGTGACAGCTGCACCCAAAAACTTAGGTTTTATTTTCGGCAGGGTATATAATTGTGTTTTCTGCACCTTTATATGCCCGGAATAATCAACAACCTCGCCGTTCAGCAATCTTATTATTACATCGTGACACTGTTTGAGACGTTCGTTACGGACAGCCTTTGTAGGCCATGGTTCGCCGCTGAAATATTCGTTTATTGCCTCACCACTTCCAAGGGATATCCATAATCGATCTGGGAACATTTCCGCTATTGTTGCCGCTGCTTGAGCAACCATCACCGGGTGATAACGTTGCCCTGGGGCACAAACCATTCCCATAGGTAAGCTAGTTGCCTGCATCGCTGCACCAATCCAGGAAAAGGTAAAGCCACTTTCACCTTGCGCGGAATTCCAGGGTTGAAAATGATCGGAGCTGTGCAAGGCGCTGAATCCAGCTTTTTCAGCCAGAACTGCAAAATTTAAGAGTGAAGAAGGTGGGAACTGTTCATGCGAAGCATGATAGGCGACTTTAAAATTGTTCATAGGTTGTTTTCGCTAATTGCTGATTAAAACCCTTACAAGGCAATAATGTTTAACGATTTACCTCAGAAACCCTATTGAAATTATCGTTGTATATTGAAGTCGATCATGCAAACAAGGCTTGGTTCGAACTGTTATAGATGAGTATCTAAAATCTATCCTATGAATGATGAACATAAAATTAGCCGGCGCCAGGTTGTTGGCGGAATTGGAGCCAGTCTGGCTGCAGTAGCGGTTTCACCTGTATTTGGAGCGACCACATCTAATAATCCAGACACCACACAAGAAATACAGGATCCCAGAAATAAGTACCCTAAACCGCCATTTAAAGGGCAGTCGCAGCCATGGCCAGGACTTGCCGGCCAAATGGATCCCAAACCCGATCATGGTGAGGACAGTTACAAAGGTTCAGGAAGGTTAAAAGGGCGCAAAGCTTTGATCACCGGCGGGGATTCGGGCATGGGGCGTGCCGCAGCTATAGCGTATGCCAGAGAAGGTGCGGATGTCGCTATAAATTATTTACCAGATGAAGAGCCTGATGCAAAGGAGGTGGTAAAGTTGATCAATGCGGCCGGACGCAAAGCTGTAGCTATTCCAGGCGATATACGTGATGAATCCTTTTGCAGCAGATTAGTCTCTGAGGCCGTTCGTGCACTAGGTGGATTAGATATTCTGGTTAGCAATGCTGCAAGACAGCAGACGCATGAGTCTATTCTCGATATTTCGACAGCGCAATTTGACTGGACTATGAAGACAAACATCTATGCACCATTCTGGATTATAAAAGCGGCATTACCACACTTGAAACCTGGATCTGTAATTATTGGTACAACATCGGAACAGGCGACTGATCCATCTGCGGAACTGTACGATTATGCACAAACTAAGGCAGCAACAACGAGCTTTGTGAAATCGTTAGCAAAACAACTGGCTCCAAAAGGCATAAGGGTTAATGGCGTTGCACCTGGTCCGATATGGACACCGCTGCAAGTAAGCGGGGGCGCCACCCAGGAAAAGTTAAAGAGCTTCGGCGGCGATACGCCCTTAGGTAGACCAGGTCAACCGGTTGAGCTTGCATCCATTTATGTACAACTTGCAGCTGAAGATGCTAGCTATGCTACAGGTCAGATCTATGGAGCAGCAGGTGGAGCAGGTCAGCCTTAAGCCTAGTAGGCCCTGTTACGCTGACAGGTACACAAAATACAGGGTAAGTGTGCTACAATCAAAGTGTTCAACGCTTGTAAAAAGCCTGTTTTTAGACCAAAGTGAGAAATTTCGATTCAAATACACAGTTTTCGCGCAGCATGTTGTGTATACAAAATTTTCATAATCCCCTATTTTTGTAGTTTGAAACTTTAATCCATGAAAAGAAATTTTAAACGCTTCGCTTATTTACTGCTCTTCGTTGCCGTGTCGGCCAGCTGTAAGAAGGACAAACCAACGCCTGATCCCGTACCTACACCAGGTACCGAGCCTGCACCTGTAGAAACCAACTATGTATCTGCAGCACCACTAACCAATTTTACAAGTGCGGACATCCAAGCAATGGCTGCTGGTGCCGGATTTACTAAAAACGCGCCGCTTTTTAAGTATGATGTAGAATATGTAAAGTTAGTGTTTAAGACAAAATACAAAGGGAAAGAAATTAACGCAAGCGGACTTTTGGGTATACCTAAAAACACGCCTACTCCACCTTCTATCATAAGTGCACAACATGGTACTTTGTTTGTAGACCAGGCTGCACCAACTAACATTACCAATAGCCAAGAAGCATTCTCAGGTCTTGAGATGTTAGCTTCTGCAGGTTTCATCACTGCTGTACCTGACTATATTGGTTATGGTGACACTAAGAATGAGCAACATCCTTACTATGATCAGGAATATGCTGCTAGTGCTGTTGTAGATATGCTAACGGCTACAAAAGCCTATTTGGCAAAAGAAAAAATTGCAGCAAGCAATAGACTATTCCTTACTGGATATTCAGAAGGTGGTTATATCACTATGGCTGCTCAGAAGGAAATTGAATCAAATCCTGCACATGGCCTTGTCTTGACAGCAGTATCTGCTGGTGCTGGCGCTTACGATTTAACGGAAATGCTGAGAAAGGTTGCTAATGCGACTACTTACGATGAGCCGGGATTTCTTGCCACCTTATTGATTTCTTATAACTCTTTATACGAGTGGAATCGTCCTTTAACTGATTTCTACCAAAAGCAATACGCTGATAAAATTCCAGGTTTGTTAGACGGAACAAAAAATAGAAGAGAGATCAACAATGCGTTGGATAAAAGCACCGCTAAGTTATTCAATCCCACCTTCTATGCTAACTTGAAAGTTGCAGGGCAAGAAACGAAATTGAAAGAAGCTTTGGAGAAAAACAGCTTTAACAACTGGACACCTAAGACGCAACTTAAGTTATTTCATGGTGCGAAAGATGAAGCAGTTTTCATTGAAACATCAAAAATTACTGCTGAAAGATTTATTAAAGCTGGTGCCAACGTTAGTTACAAAGAGTTTGCAAACCAAACGCATCAAGGCGCATATCTTCCAATGGTAGAAGAGACACTTGCATGGTTTATCTCATTGGATAAATAACAAACAAAATTAAGCGTCTATTTAGATGCATTATGAATCGGTAAAGTGAACCAGAATTGGCTTCCTTTACCGATTTTGCTTTTAACGCCAATCTCCCCCTGGTGCCGTTCCACAATCTCCGCACTCAGGTACAATCCAATTCCAAAGCCAGCGATATGCTTGGTGTTTTCCGCACGGTAGAATCGCTCAAAAAGGCGCTTAGCATCATCTTCGTTAATACCTGAACCTTGGTCAGTGACCTTGATTGTTGCCGTATCTCCTTCGGTACAACAAATAACTTCTATCTTCGAATATAGCGGTGAATATTTGGCTGCATTGCTAAGGAAGTTACAGATTACATTTCCAATCTTCTCCCGGTCTGCATTTACAAGAGCCTGTTCGCAGGGGTGTAAAATGATTTTGTGATTAGCAATTAAGACATGATGCTCTTCAATAACTTCCATGACGAGCTCGTCTAGATTGAAGGTTTCCTTTTCAAGGTATATTTTGCCTGACTCTAATCTGGACAGGTTTAAGAATCCATTCACCAGTGCATTCATCTTGTCCAGCTGGCGATCTAACTTCCCAAGAATTTTAACTGTAAAGGCATCATTATTTGTAATTGTGTTTCGATCCAGAATCTGAATGTAGCCTTTAAAGGATGTAAGTGGGGTTTTCAACTCGTGACTCACCATTCCAATAAAATCATTTTTCCTGATTTCATCCTTTTTCTGTTCAGTGATGTCGAAGCTAACCACCCCCATTCTAATGGGTTCACCCAAATAATTGTACCGGGCTTTACCGGCTGCGCGTACCCAGTGAGTAGAACCATCCGTCCAGCGTATTGGATACTCTGCGTGATAAATCGTATGGTTCTCAATCGACTCAGTTAATTGTCTCTGAACATAATCTTTATAGTCCGGCAGTATTGCATTTAGCAGTTCCTTAAAGGTAAAAGGGTCATTGATATCACGTCCGTGATTTACTTTGCATTGATCTGAGCTGGTCATTTCCATTGTTTTCAGATCTAAATCATACGAACCAAGTTTAGCAGCATGTAGTGCTATTTGAAAACCCTCCTGCGCCTCAGCAAGCGCAATCCTATCGCGTACCTCGTCGGTTACGTCTTCGATAATGCCACTAAAACGGTAGGGTTGCTGGTATTCATCAAAGATGGCTTTGCCCTTTGCACGAACAATACGTGGGTGAGTTTGCCGAAAACCCAAAATGGAGAATTGAATTTCTAAACTCCCGGAAGTGTTGTAATCTAGAGCAGCATCTATAGCCCGCAGCACACTTTCACGATCTTTTTCCACCACAACCTGCATTGCATTCGAAAAATTTACATCACTTAAACTACTTAGTCCAATCCAAGACCTTAGTCGCTCATTCCCGCTGAACCTCATCTTTTGAGGGTCCAGATCCCAGGTGCCTAGTTGTGCTGCATCAATGGCAAAATTTAACTGATCGCGGCTCTCGGAGAGACTTTCATTAAGCTTAATAACGTGTTCGGTTGATTGTAGTAATTCCTCATTCGCACATGTAAGTTCTTCAACAGTTGCTTCAAGTTCTTCATTTGCTGCAGCGAGTTCTTCATTAAGTGCCTGCTCGCGAGCCTCAGAGGCCCTAATCTCCATTTCAGTGTTATATCTGGAAGTAACATCGGTAGCAGTATTCAATACGCAGTAAGTTTGGCCATCTTCGTCTTTGATTGCCTTATACATGAAGTCGAAATAAAATAGCTGCGATTTACCATCAACTACGAGATTGGCCGGAAAGTTTACAGTTTTAAAGGTTTCACCAGTACGCAATACGCTTCTATAAATCTCCAGAAAAGGCTGATCATGAAGCTCAGGAAGGGCCTCTTCCATGGTTTTGCCAATCACATCTTTGTCTTTTCCCCATAGATTTATCATGGCATCGTTTGCTGCCTGAATAATCATATCCTCTGAACTATAGATTGCGGTTGCAGTTTCGGAAAGTGAAATGATCTGGAGTACGTGACTACTCGCGTATGCGTTTTGGTTACTGAACATTCTTTATTCTTTTATTCTCTGTTTCAAAGATAAAAAAAATGAACAATTGACAATTTCAGCGCATTTTAATGATCCCTACTGGCTTGATCTGCTTCCAAAAGGCTGATGGTCTTTGGATCAATTTTTCCATCATAATATCTATCCAGAACCTGCTGAAACACAGGAGAAATTCCCGGAATCCTACTAAATAAGGTCATTGAAGATCTTAACTTTAGATCATCAGGGCTCCCAAAAATTGCTGTTGCATCGCTACTTGTTTTGCTTAGTAACACTTTTGTTATTTCTAATAAGCGTGCTCCAAGTACAGGATGCCCAAAGTACGCTTCAGCTTCTTTTAAATTTTTCAACCCATAATAGCTGGACATATCGCTAAAACCCAAGCCGCTGATCTGCGGAAAAATGTACCACATCCAGTGGCTCCGTTTTTTACCATCCTTAATTTCCCTAAGTGCAAGGTCATAGTCCCTTTCCTGTGCGGTTAAAAAACGCTGTAAATCTTCTTTGTTCGACATGAGTAAATAGTTATTATTAGCAGTTGGCGTGTTTCAGTCAGGGGATGTGTATCTGGGATCAAAGATAAGCTCATCCACTCGCTCCCGGTGTGACTTAAAATCATCACACCTGTTGAAGATGATTCTCCTGTCGTAATCTACAACACATATAATTGTACAAAAGTGTTCATAAAGGCTACTTTGAATAGCAATGAGCTGAACTGCGCGTTCAGAATCAACGAACGCATATCCCTCAAAAGGGAGTTGGTATACAATGCGTAACATAGGCAGACATTTTCACAAATTGACTCAAGATCATTGATACTGTCAAAGTACAAAATGCCTGTTTTAACCCGTACTTTTACCTCATTTGACCGGAGGATAGTGGTAATCGTGGTCTAGAAACTACCTCCTTAAGATCCAGGCTTCGGGATTCAAGGGTGTAACAACTCTCCAAATCTGAAAGTCGAGTTCTGTCACACCATCTTTGGTAGCTACGGATCCAATCTGTTGCCTGGTAGTGACGGCTTCTCCTTCTTTTACCGTTGGATTTCTTACGTTCTGATAAATGGTGCGGTACTCCCCATGGCTTATTAAAAGCGTGTAGGTTCCCATGGATGGGATAATCCTGGAAACTTTGCCATTAAATACAGCCTGTACGCTTGCGCCTTCTTGGGTAGCGATTTTGATGCCCGTTTGGTCGTATTTAGCCTGGCCAACAGTATGAATTCCGAAGTGTTCAGTGATCGCGCCAAGGTCTAATGGCCATGGTAGTGAACCCCGGTTCCCTTCGAAATCGGCAGACAGTTTGGCTGCTCTCGGTGTTGCATTAAGATATTCCGCATTTGTTTTTGTGGTTGTAATCGGTGCTTCCCTGTTTTCCGCTTTTGCTTTGGCCGCTGCAGCAAGTTCTTCAGCCTCAGCTTTCCTTCTTGCATCTTCGATGTCTTTTAAAATCGCTGCACGAATGGCGCGATCAAGGGAAGCCTGCTGCCGTTTTCTAGCAGCGATATCACCAGCAAACCGCCGCTCCTCTTTCTTATACTGATTTAGAACTGCCGCCTGTTCAGACTTATTCTTACCCAGTTTTTGACGTTCGGTTTCCTGCTCCTTAAGCAGCTCACTTTTTTGCTTCAGGCTCTTGTCTAAGTCTGCAAGTTTGACATTGAGATTCTGCTCTGTACCTTGTATGTAGTTGGCCTGTTTCATGCGGTACTTACTAAACTGTTGTAAATACTTCACTCTTTTATAGGCCTGATTGAACCCCTCAGATGCAAAGATGAACATCATTTTATCATACGAATTCCTGTTACGTTGTGCAAAACGAATCATACTCGCATACTCTTTCTTTAATAATGCAAGCTGATCACGTAGCGAAAGCACCATGTTCGTGTTTTCATGAATTTGGCCGTCTAAATTTTTGATTTCAGAATTAATTACACCGATTTTGTTCTGCATCAAAGCTATTTTAGCATTAATGGCCCGGATTTCAGCAAGAGTTAACTTTCTACTAGTTGCAGTTTTATTGAGATTACGTTGCAACAACTCGATTTCCCTTTGAAGTGCTTCTTTTTTACTGCGAAGCTGACTGCTGCTTTGTGCAAATGCTGAAGTTGATAGAAATAAGAAAATTAGAAGTGCGAATAGTTTATTGATGTTCATTTATGAAGAAAAGTTGACCTACTATATTTCTTAAAGATTGGAATTCAAAATGATTTTTCAAGGGCAAAGACAATAATGTTGATTAAAGATGTTGTGCAATCACAAAACCGCTGGCCCAAGCCCATTGAAAATTGTAGCCGCCAAGCCATCCGGTAACGTCTACACATTCACCCCCGAAATATAAACCCGGCACCTTTTTGCATTCCAGGCTTTTGGATGAAAGTTCATTGGTGTCAATCCCGCCTCGCATCACCTCTGCTTTGTCGTAACCTTTATCACCAGCAGGCTTAACGACAAACTGATGTATGGTACGGTGTATTTCAGCTACCTCAATTTTAGTAAGTGCAGCCACAGTTTTATTCAGTGGCAGATATTTACCCAAAGCCTCTGTTAGCTTTTTGGTATAATACCGATTTAGTAATGTTGACAGCAGCGTTTTACCCTGGTGCAAGCGCTCCTGCTCAATTAGCGAACTAATATTTTCATGCGGCAGCAGGTTGATGTTAATGGTTTGACCAGGTCGCCAAAAAGACGAAATCTGCAGAATGGATGGGCCGCTTAGTCCCCAATGTGTGAAAAGGATATTTTCCTCAAAGCTGATTTGTGCATTACTGACCTCACAGAAAACAGAATTTCCAGAAAGTTGAGCATACCATTCTTCATCTTTACCAGTAATTGTAAGGGGCACTAATGCGGGTGCAGTTTCCACTACATTGATCTGATACCTTCTGGCAAGTCTTAGCGCAAAGTCCGTGGCGCCCATCTTTGGAATTGGTAGACCACCTGTAGCAATAACGACCTTTGCCGCCCGAAGTGTCTGCTGTGTAGAGTGCTGAAGGTAGTCGACCTCAAAAACATCTTCGACCTTGCGCACCGTTTCGACTGCCGCGTTACATAAGATCTCCTGACCAAAATCCTCACATAGTCCAACAAACATGGATACTACATCTTTCGCGGTTTTACCATCTGGAAACAGTTGCCCAAGTGTTTTTTCCTTGCCGGATATTCCATTTACTTCAAAAAAACTGATGGTATCTTCAACGGTCCACTGATGGAAAGCAGATTTAGCAAAATGTTTATTGCCTGAAATAAATTGTTCGGTGGAACTGAGCAGGTTTGTATAGTTGCATCTTCCCCCTCCGGAGATCAGAATTTTAGCGCCTGGCTTGCTGCCTTTTTCAAGGATAATCACCTTTTTTCCAAGGTATCCAGCTTGTACAGCACACATCAATCCACAAGCTCCAGCTCCAATTATTATAGCATCTACATCCATCAATCCGTTTTATATTGTATTTTTGTCTCAAAATTAAGCATTACTTTCATATCGATATGGCAAAACAGATTAGTGATTTAAAATTAGGCATATTGGGCGGCGGCCAGCTCGGCAGGATGATGATCCAGGAGGCGATAAACTATAACGTCACTACGCTTGTACTTGATCCTGATGCGGATGCACCTTGTAAACACATCTGTAACCACTTTACTCATGGTTCCATTTCCGATTATGATTCGGTCTATAATTTCGGCAAGAAGGCTGATATTATAACTATTGAGATCGAAAAAGTAAACATTGAAGCCCTTGAACAACTTGAAAAGGAAGGAAAGCTGGTATTCCCCCAAGCCCGGGTAATTCGATTAATCCAGGATAAGGGTGTTCAGAAGCAATTCTTCAAAGAGAATGATATTCCTACTGCGCCCTTTCAGCTGGTAAGCAACAAAAAAGAACTCGTTAATCCGAATTTTCCTTTCCCGTACATGCTTAAGCAACGCAAAGATGGTTACGACGGAAAAGGCGTGATGAAGATGGAATCTGTAGCTGATATAGATGCAGCTTTCGATAGTCCTTCGTTAATTGAAGAGCTAGTAAACTTTGAAAAAGAGGTTGCCATTATTGTTGCTAGAAATAGTGACGGGGATTTGAAGACATTCCCGATGGTGGAAATGGAGTTCAATGCTGAAGCGAACCTGGTTGAATTTTTAATCAGCCCTTCTACTTATCCGGAGGATCTTCAGCTAAAGGCCGAGGCCATTGCGAAGAATGTAGCCTTGGCGCTAAATATCACCGGAATTCTCGCTGTTGAAATGTTTATTACTAAAGACGGAAACATTCTTGTCAATGAGCTCGCTCCACGTCCACATAATAGTGGGCATCACAGCATTGAAGGGAACTTTGTTTCTCAATTTGAACAGCACCTTCGTGCCATTTACAATCTTCCTTTAGGTGACACCCGTTCCCGAAGTAATGCAGTAATGATAAACCTGCTTGGTGAGAAGGGACACGAGGGCGTAGCTGTGTACGAAGGGTTGGAGAAAATCATGGCCCTGGATGGGGTGTATGTTCACCTGTACGGAAAAAAATATACAAAGCCTTTCAGAAAGATGGGGCACGTTACTATAGTAGATCAAAATCGGGAACAAGCAATTGAAAAAGCGAACCTGGTTAAAAACACCTTAAAAGTTATATCCTAATGAGCGCAGTAGTTGGCATTATCATGGGCAGTAAGTCTGATTTAAACATTATGAACGACGCTGCTGAAATCATGAAAGCATTTGATATTGAATTTGAAATTACCGTTGTGTCCGCACATCGTACACCGGAGCGTATGTTCAACTATGCTAAAGAAGCTGCCGACCGGGGCATTAAAGTAATTATAGCTGGCGCTGGTGGTGCAGCGCATCTTCCTGGAATGGTTGCTTCTATTACGACACTTCCGGTGATCGGTGTTCCAGTGAAATCCTCGAATTCCATTGATGGCTGGGATTCCATTTTGTCCATTTTGCAGATGCCAAATGGTATACCCGTTGCAACGGTTGCACTTAATGCAGCAAAGAACGCTGGCTTACTGGCAGTGCAGATCCTTGCCACCGCAAATCCAGAACTTGGAAAGCGTATGCAGGCTTACAAAGACGAACTCCGCGCCGTAGTTGAAGCATCTGCTGCTGAACTTGAAAGAAAGCTTAATTAAGATTAGGATTTTGCGGGAAGTTAACCACATGGGCGTATTTTGGCCCGAGATTAACGATAACATCCCGCCATACCTCCTCTTCATTGCCAGTAAACAGAACATCTGAATCGTATCTATCGGAAACAATCCAGGTGTTCTGACTTATTTCTTCGAGCAATTGTGCTTCAGCCCAGCCGGAATACCCAATGAAAAACTTCACCTCATGCTCACTAAGCATATTTCCTGCTAAAAGGATCTTCAGCGTTTCAAAATTTCCGCCCCAATAGATTCCTGGTGCAATGAGTTCGCCATCATTCATCTTTTCGTAAGCACGGTGAATAAAATGTATGGTATCGTTAGCAACCGGTCCACCCACATAGATCGGAAAATCTGCATGTTCAAATTCCGGAATTAAATCACTTAACGTCAAATTACTACGTTGATTAAGCACAAAGCCAATTGTAGCCTCTGGCGCGTGTTCTGCAAGTAGTATAACGGATCTTTTAAAGTTTGGGTCGTTCAGAAAGGGCTCAGAAATCAGGAGGCGGCCAGTTTCAGGTATTATAGGACTTAACATTTGGGGATATTAGTGGTGAAATTCAATAAACTATAAGCTAAATTTGTGTACTATGGAATTGACAAAAGAATCCCTTCAGAACTTACGCCAGGAATATCGGTCGGCTATATTATCAGAGCAAGATATAGACCAAAATCCAATTGTGCAGTTTAAAAAATGGTTTCAACAAGCGCTCGATGCACAATTGTACGAACCTAACGTGATGACCCTCGCTACAGCAAGCGCAGAAGGTATACCATCTGCCAGGATTGTACTTTTGAAAGGATTTGACGAACAAGGTTTTGTATTCTACACCAACTATGAAAGTCATAAAGGGCGTGAACTGCAAGAAAACCCGCGGGCAGCATTGGTATTCTTTTGGGCGGAACTGGAGCGTCAGGTTCGGATCGAAGGCGAAGTGAGCAAGGTCGCACCAGAGGTTTCGACTGAATACTTTCACTCACGCCCACACGGTAGTCAGATCGGCGCGATGGTATCGCCACAAAGTCAGGTAATCAAAAGCAGGGAGGAGCTGGAAAATCATATTGTCATTTTAAAGGAGAAGTATGCAGATCAGGTCGTGCCTCGCCCGGACCACTGGGGTGGATATGTAGTGAAACCAACAAACATCGAATTTTGGCAAGGGCGTCCTAGCAGACTTCACGACCGAATCCGCTATAAGATCGTTGATGGCAGCTGGATAATTGATAGATTAGCACCCTAAAATAAGAATATGAACCAAATAGCAGTAATCGGTTCCGGTACTATGGGTAACGGAATAGCGCATACTTTTGCCCAGTTCGGATATAAAGTAAACCTTATTGATATTAATGAAGCAGCTCTAAAGAAAGCACTGGACACAATTAACAAGAACCTTGACCGCCAGGTTACAAAAGGTACACTAAGTGCTGAAGAAAAACACAGCACGCTTGGGAGAATCACAACACATAGCGACCTTAAGGCAGGTGTAGAATCTGCAGACCTTGTCGTTGAAGCTGCAACTGAAAACCTGGATCTTAAACTTAATATATTTAGAGAACTGGATGCCCTGGCACCTACACAGGCAATCCTTGCAAGTAATACTTCATCTATCTCGATCACGCATATCGCTTCCGTAACCAAGCGAGGCGCTCAGGTAATTGGCATGCACTTCATGAATCCGGTGCCAGTTATGAAACTGGTTGAGGTAATCAGAGGATATGCAACCAGCGACGAAACCACAGCGAAAGTTATGGAACTCTCCGCCAGGCTCGGCAAAGCACCTGTAGAGGTGAATGACTATCCCGGATTTGTAGCCAATAGAATTTTAATGCCGATGATTAATGAGGCTATCTATTCACTATTCGAAGGCGTAGCAGGCGTCCGGGAAATTGATACCGTTATGAAGCTCGGTATGGCACATCCAATGGGGCCATTGCAGCTGGCTGATTTTATTGGCTTGGATGTTTGTTTAGCTATTTTGAATGTCTTACATGATGGTTTTGGAAACCCGAAATATGCACCATGCCCACTGCTGGTTAATATGGTGCGTGCCGGTAAATTGGGTATCAAAGCTGGTGAAGGCTTTTATGATTATGCAGCAGGAACTAAAGATGCGCCCGTGTCTTCCAAATTCTTAAACTAACATTTTTAGCATACCCAGTATTTATTCTAACTTTACGTCATGAATGAACATCTTGATCCATCTTTCGATAACCTGAGCCCTAACGAGCGTGATATCGAAAAGGTGCTGCGTCCACAGGCTTTTGATGATTTTACCGGACAGGAAAAGATCATGGAAAACCTGAAGATCTTCGTAGCTGCAGCAAAACTGCGTGGAGAACCACTGGACCATGTACTTTTACATGGCCCTCCAGGTTTAGGTAAAACGACTTTGTCGCACATCATTGCCAATGAGATGAACGTGGGTATAAAGATAACTTCAGGTCCCGTGTTAGACAAACCGGGAGATCTAGCTGGCCTGCTTACTAATCTGGAAACCGGCGATGTGCTCTTTATTGACGAAATTCATCGATTAAGCCCGCTGGTTGAAGAATATCTATACGCAGCAATGGAAGATTTTAAGATCGACATTATGCTGGAAAGCGGTCCAAATGCACGATCTGTACAAATCAGCCTCAACCCTTTTACACTTGTTGGTGCAACTACCAGATCAGGCCTGCTTACCGCCCCGCTCCGCGCGCGATTTGGAATAAACTCTAGGCTTGCTTACTATGACGCAAAGTTATTGACGACCATTGTACAACGTTCCTCAGAGATTTTGAAGACACCAATTACAGATGAAGGTGCTTATGAAATTGCCAGAAGAAGCCGTGGTACGCCAAGAATTGCTAATGCACTGTTACGAAGAACCCGCGACTTTGCACAAATAAAAGGAAATGGACAAATTGATACAGATATTGCCCGTTATGCATTAACAGCACTTAACGTTGATGAGCATGGCCTTGATGAAATGGACAATAAAATATTACTCACCATCATTGACAAGTTTAAAGGAGGCCCAGTTGGCCTAAAAACAATTGCCACAGCAGTTGGAGAAGACGAGGGTACTATCGAGGAGGTTTATGAACCATTTCTAATACAAGAAGGGTACATCATGCGTACTTCAAGGGGTCGTGAAGTGACTGAAGCGGCCTACAAACACTTAAACAGGCTCTACCACAATCAGTCTGGAAGATTATTCTAAGTGCAACCTAACGTAAGCACCTCTTAGAAAAAAGCTTTTATTAAAATAGAAGTTCCTGTTTTCATTTGTAAACAGGAACTTCTTATATCTACTTGCGAAAGACAAACCAAAGGATAAACAAGATCACCAAGATAATTGGAATGATCCACTTCAATGTCTGTCCGGCACCTTTGTCGTTCTTCTCAAACACCGCTTCTTTCGATGGTCCCGGATCTGCCTTATGTTTGTCGTAATCGTGTTCTATTGGCTTTGGGTCTGGATTTACATCCTTATTGTTTTGTGGTTCAATATTTTCCATTTCTAGTGTTTTTTTATGTTTATTAGAACAACAACTTTAAGATTGAAAGGTTTGTGACCAATACTTTATCTTTGCAGCCATGGGTGCAAGTGCCACAACATATAGTAAGCTAATCAAGACTGAGGCTTTGAGACTTGGCTTTGGCCAATGTGGAATTTCCAAGGTTCAATTTCTTGAGGAAGAGGCGCCTAGACTGGAAGCTTGGCTACAAAATGGCCATCATGGTACCATGAGCTATATGGAAAATCATTTTGATAAACGCTTAAACCCGCGTTTACTAGTTGAGGGTGCAAAATCGGTCATAAGCCTAAGCTTGAACTATTATCCAGAAGTTACTCAAACTGATCCTGAAGCACCAAAACTCTCCAAATACGCATATGGTGAAGATTATCATCAGGTAATCAAAACAAAACTTTCCAGCCTACTTGAATACATACAAGAAGAGATCGGTGAGGTTAGTGGACGGGCATTCACAGACTCGGCACCTGTTTTAGACCGTGCTTGGGCCAAGAAATCCGGTCTAGGCTGGGTGGGAAAAAACAGCAATCTCATCTCAAAAAAGACTGGCTCCTTCTTTTTCCTGGCGGAACTAATCGTTGACCTGGAGTTGGAGTATGATCAAGATATTCAAACCGATCATTGTGGAACCTGTACACGCTGCATAGATGCTTGCCCGACAGAAGCCATTATATCACCAGCAGTAATAGATGCTAAAAAATGTATTTCCTATCTGACGATAGAACTTAAGGATGAAATATCCCCGGAATTTAAGGGTAAAATGGAGAATTGGATGTTTGGATGTGATATATGTCAGGATGTTTGTCCTTGGAACAGGTTCTCAGTTCCGCATGCGATAGCCGAATTAAAGCCCAAACCTGGTCTGCTACAGATGAAAAAAGCTGAATGGGAGGATATCACTCAGGAAGTGTTTAGTGCCATTTTTAAAAACTCTGCAGTAAAGCGTACCAAGTTCAAAGGCCTCAGCAGAAACATCAATTTCATCAAGCAGATATAAACTTAAAGCATATTGATTTACAGTTTGATTCAGTTGTCTGATTTCTGCCAAAGATCCAAGGCACCTTAGAGGTTTAGAATATTATCGCTTTTATTCTTATCAGGCGTATGCGGCCCGCCCAGCAAAAGACGCTTAAGCTTTTTACCTGTGGTTATTTCGAGTTGCACTTTAGAGGCACCTGTTTCCCACACGCCGATACTGCGGTGCAAGGTTTCCCGGGTACCATCCTCAAAGGTCAGGCTTAGGTCTATTGGTAATGGCTTGTTGCTTTTATTTTCTATAGTTATTTCATAACCTTTAGCGCTCTTTGTAACACTAGCAATTGCTAGATCGGTAACACCCTCCTCAAAGAACCAGCGCTTCCAGAACCAATTCATATTTTTACCAGCACCTTCGTTCATGCTGTAAAAGAAATCATGCGGCATCGGATGTTTGCCATTCCAATTCCTGATGTAATGGTGCAAAGCTTTCGTAAAAAGCGGCTCGCCTAGATAGTCGCGAACAAAAAGGTATCCCATGGCAGGTTTAGGATAGGAATTGGTAAATGTTCCTGCACCTTTTAGTTCAGTAGTAAGTGTTGTTATAGGTGTATCATCTTTCCTGCCGGAGGTGTTTGCAGTTGGCTCTACTCCGTAAGTGTCCGTCATTTTCGGCTCAATCATTGGCCCAATCTCCCACTCTCCAATCGTTGCCCAGCCTTCATCCATCCAGGCGTGTTTAGTTTCATTTGTGCCCATGTAGAAGGGAAACATCGTATGGAAAATTTCATGTACAGTTAAAGTAATGGCATCATCACGTTCCTTAACGGGATTGTCATTGACCATCATTGGAAATTCCATCTGATCTAAACCATCAAAGATGGTTTCGTGGGGATAAGGGTAAGGCCATCTTGGAAATACATGACTCATTGCATGTACGGTACTGCGGGCAAAGTCTACCACTTCGTAGTAGTCCTTATGTTCCGGATTAAATACCGCATCAACCCTTGTGCGCCTTGAAGTGGTGGAATCCACAACCACACTGGTTGATTTCCAGAGGTAGTGATTGCTTACCGCAAAGGCAAAGTCGGGTACATACTTCGCTTCATATCTAAATGTATTCTGACCTTTGTTTGTTACGGAAAAGCGTTCTAAATCAGCTTTGGAAATGATATTTACGACAGAATCTACACGTTCAGCAAGGCGTAATTTATGGGCGACAGGCTTGCTAAACACATTATCGGCATTCTTTAAATCGCCTGTGGCCCAGACAACGTATTTGTCGGGTACAGTAATTTCTGCTCTAAAATCACCGAAATCATTATAAAACTCCTCTTCTCCAGTATATGGGTATTTGTTCCAACCGTCGAGGTCATCGTATACCGCAATCCTTGGAAAAGAGTAAGCGATAAAGTAAGCACCATCATCTACCTGTCCGGTTCTGATATGTGAACCTTTATTCAAGGTATAGCTATATTTTAGCTTGATTGTCAAACTCTTACCGGGCTTTAGTGGCTTGATAGTAGCATGCATGTTTGTGCCGTCTATTACGTAGGTATCTTGGTTCAATACCTGTTCACCTATGCGAAGGTCTGTGATGGCAACACCTTCATGTCTATCGGATTCGGCAATGCGCGATTTCCCAACTACACCTTTCTTGTATAAGTTTGGATATAACTTAAACCAGAGTTGTTTGAGCGTATCAGGACTGTTATTCGAGTATTTAATTTCAACCTGTCCAGTAATAAGGCGACTTGAAGGATCGAAGTCTATGTTAAGCACATAGTCTGCTCGATTCTGCCAGTAGTGCTTTCCCGGCTTGCCAGTTATTGTTCTGGTACCCTTTTGGTAGGCTTTTTGAACTTCGGCGGGTATCGGCAGCCCCTGCTGAGCAGCGGCCGTGCTAAAACAAAGGCCTAAAACAAGGGCCAGGAAAGCATTTCTCATTAAGTACAGGATCTATTTTTATTTACCGAATTTCATTTTTAGTTGCTCAAGCATATCTGTAGTGATATCTTTCGCAGGCTTACTATTTGCTTGCTTGAAGCTCGGCCGGTTATTAGGAACCGGATTTTTTTGTGCAGGTTTAATCTCAACTGCAGGTTCAGCATGCTCAGCAGTAGTTTCAACGTTCGCCTTCTGCGCTTGGGCATTTGCTTGTTGAGCCAATTTAGCAGCTTTCGCTTCCTCTTTCTTTTTGTTCCAACGCAACCAGATCTCGTCCAGCTTCTTTTTGGTATACAAAGGGAAATCACCTTGTTTCATCCATGCATAGTAGCTTGGCTCAATGTCGAATACCTGCTCGCAGCATTTACCCTTATGTTTACCAAAGTTGAAGGTTTCCTGATTGTCCTCATTGTAAACCATACGGCCGGCAAAGTCGACAGGCTTATTCATGTTGGTAAACAGATGAAGCGCCTCTACGTCATTTTGCACAGGCTTGGAAATGTTACCTTGTTTATCCTCAAAGTCGATGTCCTTATAGCGATCTAGTTGTGCAAGCAAAACATGGTATGTTGCTGTAATATCAGCCTCTGCGGAGTGTGCATTCACAATATCCTTGTCGCAGTAGAATTTGTATGCTGCTCTTAACGTACGTTGCTCCATCTGATGGAAAATGTTCTGCACATCAACAAACTTACGGTCAGCCATGTCGAAATCAACGCCGACGCGGAGAAATTCCTCCAGCAATACCGGAATGTCAAAGCGGTTAGAATTATAACCTGCCAGATCAGCGTCGCCGATAAAGTCGGCAAACTCTTGCGCAACCATCCTGAAGGTTGGAGCGTCCTTTATATGCTCATCATAGATACCATGAATTAACGATGATGCAAGCGGAATTGGCATTTCTGGATTAATGCGCATGCTTTTTACGATTTCAGTACCATCTGGCATAGCCTTAAGAATGGCAATTTCAACGATCCTGTCAGAGGCTACATTTACACCAGTTGTCTCAAGGTCAAAAAATGCAAGTGGGCGTTTTAAGTTTAATTTCATTATAGTCTATTCTATCTGTTCAGCGCAGTTTCCGCTGCTGTTTAAATCAAAAGTCGTAAAAATCATCCGCTTATTTCAATTTATTTGATATGCATAAGATTTCATTTATCTTCGGCCATCTAATGCTCATTTATGATTAAACGCTCTATGATAGTAGGACTTCTACTATTAACCTTTAGCGCTGCCCAGGCGCAAAACTTCGAATATGGTAAACACAAACCTTCAGACTTCCTAGCCACCAAAGCAACGGTCGATAGCACTGCAGATGCAGAAGTCATCCGCGAGTTCGGCAGCGGCCGAATTCAACTCGATGATGCAACCGGAAGCCTGTATGTCGACTTTACATACCACGTAAAAATCAAGATCTTCAATGCGGAAGGCTTTAACCAAGGAAATGTAGAAATCCCGCTTAGAATCTACAGCAGTTCTTCAGACGAAATTCGAGACATACGTGCAACGACCTATTACCATGACAACGGTACCATTCTGGAAAACGAACTCAATCCCAAGCAGGTGTTTACCGAGAATCAAACGAAGTACATAAAGCTGGTAAAGTTCACCATGCCTAACCTCAAACCTGGCAGCGTCATCGAATACACCTACAAAATTAAACGTCAAAGTATTTTCAACTTCTCTTCCTGGGAATTTCAAAGCGAAGTTCCAAAGCAGCACAGTGAATTCATCGCTTACATCCCCGGAAACTATAACTTTAATGTGTCTTTGAAGGGGCCTCGTGGCCTAAGTTCACAGAATGGTGTTGTCGAGAAAGAATGCCTTCGAATAGCTGGCAATGTAATAGATTGTTCTAAAATGACCTATATCATGAAGGATGTGGCGGCGTTTAAAGAAGAAGCCTACATGACTGCAGCAACTAACTTCAAATCCACCATCAATTTCGAATTATCTGATGTCCAGCACCTGAGTGGTGGTAAGTCTAACATCACAAAAAACTGGAAGGACGTTGACTACGAGCTTACTACAGAACGTAAGTTCGGCGGCCAAATGAAGCAAAAAGACTTGTTCAGCAGCAAAATGCCGGAGATTTTGAAGAATACCACGGATTCCCTAAGCAGAGCTAAAGCGGTTTTTGCCTACATCAAAGAACAGATCAAGTGGAACAATTATCTCGGAAAATACAGCGATAAAGATGTAAAAAAAGCACTGGAAAGCCATTCGGGGAATATCGGCGACATCAACCTTGCACTCATTTCTGCATTAAACGCGGCTGGCTTTAATCCTGATGCTTTAATCCTCTCTACTCGGCAGAATGGTATCGTTAACAACCTTTATCCAGTAATTACGGAGTTCGACTATGTCATTGCCAAGCTCGAAATTGCTGGAAAAACATATCTTTTAGATGCTTCGGAGCCACTGATGCCATTTGGCCTCCTGCCGATGCGCTGTCTTAATGGAAAGGGACGTGTGTTGAACTTTACGAAGCCCTCCTACTGGTATGATGTCACAGCGAGCCAGAAAGATGCTGTTAAGTATAATTTTATTGCAACGCTACAAACAGATGGTAAAATCAAGGGGACACTTTACACATTTTCGAGTGGCTACAATGCCTTCCGTAAACGTGAACGTATTGCTGAAGCCGGCTCAGTAGATGCCTTCGTACAACAGCTTGACGATCAAAATCCCTCTTTTAGCATTAGCAAACACGAGGTTGTTAATGTCGACAGTCTAG
>Ga0265798_10000957_pt1 | contig 46147 bp, 43 predicted proteins | sample P3T30metagenome_FD_192430 | JGI IMG/M metagenome (GOLD analysis project Ga0265798, IMG submission 192430) | Plant litter microbial communities from East Loma Ridge, Irvine, California - P3 T30 | ecosystem: Environmental > Terrestrial > Plant litter > Unclassified | place: USA: California... | reverse complement strand
CGGCGGTACAAAGGTATTGTCTGATGAAATCAAAGTGCAGGTAAGCACGGCTCCGGGTGAAAGCTTTCTCGATAAAATGATTGCTTTGGTGGAAGGTGCGTCACGTCAGAAAACGCCAAATGAAATTGCCTTAACCATCCTGCTGGCAAGTTTTACTCTGGTATTTATTATCGTTTGCGTAACGCTGAAACCATTCGCCGATTACGCCAATACCCCCATTACCATTGCTGCGTTAATTTCATTATTCGTATGCTTAATTCCAACCACAATTGGTGGCTTATTATCTGCCATCGGGATTGCCGGAATGGACAGGGCTTTAAGAGCGAATGTAATTACCAAATCAGGTAAAGCGGTAGAAACAGCTGGCGATATTGACGTGTTGCTTTTGGATAAAACCGGAACCATCACCATCGGAAACCGGAAAGCAACCAACTTCTACCCAACAGCAGGTGTGATGATCAAAAACTTTACCGATGCCTGTGTATTAAGTTCTTTGGCTGATGAAACCCCAGAGGGAAAATCAATCATTGAATTAGCTGCCGAGCAGGGTTTTAAAAGTGCCGGAACTCCCAATGGCTCTACATTTATCAAATTTACCGCAGAAACCCGCTCCAGCGGATTAGATACCCTTGATGGCAGGCGAATTAGAAAAGGTGCTTTTGATTCGATCAGAAACATCGTTGAGAAAGCAGGAAATATTTTCCCATCAGATATTGAGGACCATGTTAAGGCTATTGCTACCAACGGCGGAACGCCACTAGTGGTTTCAGAAAATGAAAAAGCCTTAGGCGTAATCGAGCTGCAGGATATTATCAAACCAGGCATCAGCGAACGGTTCGAACGCTTAAGAAAAATGGGCGTAAAAACCGTAATGGTTACTGGCGATAATCCGTTAACAGCAAAATACATTGCCGAAAAAGCTGGTGTAGATGATTTTATTGCAGAGGCAAAGCCTGAAGATAAAATGAACTACATTAAAGATGAACAGGCTTTAGGAAAATTGGTCGCCATGATGGGCGATGGTACAAATGATGCACCGGCACTTGCACAAGCTGATGTTGGCGTGGCCATGAACAGTGGAACGCAGGCGGCAAAAGAAGCAGGAAACATGGTCGATTTAGATAACGACCCCACCAAGTTAATCGAAATTGTAGAAATTGGTAAACAGCTGTTAATTACCAGGGGAACGCTCACTACTTTCTCCATTGCCAATGATGTAGCTAAATACTTTGCCATTGTTCCGGCACTATTTATTGCCTCCATTCCAGCATTGCAACGTTTGAACATCATGGGTTTACATTCACCTGAAAGCGCAATTATGTCGGCGGTTATTTTCAATGCAATCATCATTCCGATCTTAATTCCATTGGCTTTGAAAGGTGTGGCTTATAAACCTATCGGTGCTACTGCTTTACTTCGAAGAAACTTATTTATCTATGGAATCGGCGGTGTTGTGGCGCCATTTATAGGCATCAAACTAATTGACCTCGTCATTGGATTATTTGTTTAAAACAGGAAACAGACAAGAGGGGAAATGGGAAATAGATAGAAGGAAATGAAAAATAGTAAGTGGGGGAATAGGAAATAGACAAATGGAAAAATAAGAAATAGGTAACGAACAGATCAAGATAGAAGGACAAAAGGATGAAAACAATATAAATACCTCCCATTAAATCCATTTCCTAACATCTGATTCCTAATATCTATTTCCTATTCCCTTAAACCCATTTCCTAATACCTATACCTATTTCCTAACACCTATTTCCTAAAATATATTCTCAAAGAAATCTTTAAAAATTAAAAATATCATGAAAAAATACATCATACCATCATTACGCTTAACCTTGGTTCTAATCGTACTATTATGCATTATCTACCCCATCAGCATTGCGCTTGCAGGCAAATTTTCTAAAGGAAATGGCGGTGGAGAAAAAATCACTAAAAATGGCAAAACGATAGGTTATGCTTTGCTCGGTCAATCGTTTACCAAACCAGAATATTTCTCTGGCAGACCATCAGCTGTAGGTTACAACGCTGCAGGTTCCGCAGGTTCAAATAAAGGCCCATCAAATCCGGACTACTTAAAAGATGTTCAGTCCAGAATTGATACCCTATTGAAATATAACGCTGATTTGAAAAAATCAGATATCCCTGCAGACATGGTCACTGCATCTGGCAGTGGTTTAGACCCTAACATCTCTGAGCAAGGTGCCGCCATTCAGGTTGCAAGAGTAGCCAAAGCCCGTAAAATAAGCGAGCAAAAAGTAAAAGAATTGATTGCCATGAATACGATAAAACCATTATTAGGCTTGTTCGGCCCTTCATCAGTAAATGTATTGAAATTGAATTTAGCATTAGATAATTTGTAGGACCTCTCAATCTTAACGCAATTGCTGTAACCCCTAGCTATAGGATTGCTTCGTTCCTCAGCAATGACGATCGCCTTAAAAACCTTAAAATCACTTAACATCCGTGTAATCACCCGGAAAGAAAATCACTTTATCAAAATGAAAAAAATAATCACGCTTATCACCACATTAACTGCAGGTTTAACTGCTTTTGCCCAGGAAGAACCCAAAGTAAAGTTCTCTGGCTACTTAGAAACCTATTATAGTTATGATTTTAATAAACCGTCAGATCATAACCGCCCTGGCTTCATTTATTCCCATAACCGCACAAATGAAGTAAATCTGAATTTAGGCTTCATCAAAGCTGCATACGACAGTGGCTCAATCCGCGCGAACCTGGCGGTAATGGCCGGAACCTATGCGAACGCCAACTTATCTGCAGAGCCGGGTGTATTGAACAATGTTTTTGAAGCAAATGCCGGAGTAAAATTATCTAAAACAGAAAACTTATGGATTGATGCCGGAATTTTCACTTCTCATATTGGTTTCGAAGGCGCGATTTCCAAAGATTGCTGGGTTCTAACCCGAAATATTGCTTCCGAGAATACGCCTTATTATGAATCAGGAGCTAAAATAACCTATGGCACCAAAGATGGTAAACTTACCGCTTCACTACTTTACCTTAACGGCTGGCAAAGAATAACCCGGGTAAATGGCAATAATAAACCCGCTGGAGGACTACAGCTGACCTGGAAGCCAACAGGTAAAATTACAGTAAATTACAGCAACTACCTGGGTACTGAAGGTGCCGATTCTGTTCGTGTAAACCGTTTATACCATAATGTTTATGGCATTTTTCAACTTACTGATCATTTTGGTTTAACAATGGGATTTGACTATGGCACGCAGCAGAAAGAAAAAGGAAGTAACGATAAAAATGAAGTCATTTCGCCTGTAGCAATTGCACAATACAAATTTGCACCAAAATGGGCGGTTGCCGGTAGATTTGAATATTATGAAGATAAAAACGGTATTTTTATTTCCAGCGGAACGCCTAACGGGTTCAGAACTAAAGGTTATTCTTTAAACGTTGATTATTCACCGATTCAAAATGCAGTGATCCGTATAGAAGGAAAAACCTATGATAGTAAAGATAAGATCTTCGTCCGTGAGGGCGGTCAGGTTAATGCAAATACCACTTTAACAGCCAGCATAGCGGTCGCTTTCTAATAAAACCAGCAAATATCAATGCAAGAAAAAGAAGATTCGGTTGAACACTTCCTTGGACTTATTCAAAAATCGAGGCGGGGCAAACTCAAGATTTATATTGGGATGAGCGCTGGTGTGGGCAAAACTTATCGGATGTTGCAAGAAGCCCACGCCTTGTTGCGTAATGGAATCGATATTTGCATTGGTTATGTGGAAACCCATAAAAGAGCAGAAACCGACGCTTTGGTTGCGGGATTGCCTATAATTCCGAGAAAAAACATTTTCTACAGGGGGAAGGAAATTGATGAAATGGATTTGCAGGGCATTTTAAATCGTCATCCGGAAATTGTTGTGGTTGATGAGTTGGCGCATACTAACGCTGAAGGCAGTAAGAATGCCAAACGCTGGCAGGATGTTTTTGATTTGCTGGAAGCGGGAATCAGTGTGATTTCAGCGGTTAATATCCAGCATCTGGAAAGCATTAATGAAGAAATAACACACATCACAGGCGTAAATGTAAGCGAAAGAATTCCGGATAAGATTTTAGAACTTGCGGATGAAATTGTGAACATCGATTTAACGGCTGATGAATTGGTGACACGTTTGAAAGAAGGCAAAATTTATGACCAATCGAAGATTCAAAATGCCTTAAAAAACTTTTTCCAAGCCGATAAAATTTTACAGCTCAGGGAACTGGCATTGAAGGAAGTAGTACACCAGGTAGAGCGAAAAATTCAGGTCGAAATTCCAAAATCGATTAAATTGAGAACCGAAAAATTCTTAGCCTGCATTTCTTCCAATGCCGAAACTGCAGGTATAGTGATTCGAAAAACTGCGAGATTGGCTTCTTACTACCGTTCGCCATGGATTGTATTATATGTGCAGAGCGATGCTGAAAGTTTTGATAAAATTAAACTTGATAAGCAACGATATCTGATTAACCATTTCAAACTCGCCACAGAGTTAGGTGCAGAACTGATTAAAATAAAAAGCAATCAAATCACACAAACAATTATTGACATGGCAGCAGAAAAAGAAATCACCACCATTTGCATTGGCAAGCCACATTTAAATATTTTTCAGGTGATCATGCGAACCGCGATATTTAATCAGCTGTTACGTAATTTAGCGGCAAGGGAGATTGATTTAGTGATACTAAGTTGACCTTACAATATGAGGGTTTAACCGCAAAGAATGAGGAGAAAATGCGCAAAGGGCGCTAAGAATAAAGTATGAAAAAAAGTATTACGGAAAAGGAGTCCGTTATGGAAAGAACAACAATCACGAAAAATTAACAGTAAGAATATGCAAATAGCTTTCCCTTTCTTTCCGAAAAACCTTGCAAACTTTGCAGTTAAATTACATAAACAAAACTTACCCAATTTGGCTTTGCATTCTTTGCGAAAAACTTTGTGCACTTTGCGGTTAACCCAACAGATTTAACATAAAACATTCCGGTTAAAAATAAAACCACCATGAAAATAAAAACCAAGCTCCGCCTCGGATTCGGGTTTCTCTTTATAATCGTTCTGTCCTTTGGATTGATCGCTTTATTTTTCCTGAATGAACTGTCAGATAAATCGAAAATCATTCTCAAAGACAATTATAAGTCGCTGAAATATGTAAGCGCCATGCGAAAGGTAATTGATGAAAATGCTTTCCCTTTAACTCCGGAAAAAGCACAGGTTTTTGAGCAAAACCTCAAAGCTGAAGGTACCAACCTCACAGAAAATGGTGAAAAGCTAGCCTTTCAAAAGCTGGAAAGCACCTATAAAACATCAGTAGCCAGAGGGGTGCAGGAAAATAGCATCAAGGCGCTTCGCTCGGCACTTCAAAAAATAGAAACAGTGAACATGAAAGCCATTTACTATAAAAACGAAATGGCAAATGCAGCATCTGCCAGGGCAAATCTGTATATTTCAATCGCTGCAGTTCTCAGCTTTTTGATCCTTTTTACCTTCATCGTTAACTTCCCCGGTTTCGTTGCCAACCCGCTCGCTGAATTTAGTTCTGCCATCAAACAAATCAGCAGAAAGAATTATAAGCAAAGGTTGCATTTCAAAAATCATGATGAGTTTACGGAGCTAGCCGATGCTTTTAATGGCATGGTTGTGAAATTGAATGAATGGGAAAACAGTAACCTATCCAAAATTAAATCAGAAAAATCGCGTATTGAAGCCATTATTGCACAGATGCAGGATGCCATTATCGGTCTAAACGAAAAAGGTGAGATCCTTTTTCTAAATCACCTGGCAGCACAACTGATGAATTTGGAGGCCGAAAAAATTATCGGCCAGAATGTTGCCGAACTGATGAAGAAAAACGAACTTCTTAAACGGATTATCAAGCCAGAAACAGCAGATAAAACTTTGAAAATTTATGCTGATGAGAAGGAATCGTATTTTTTGCTGGAGCATCGCGAAATCATCATCCCTAACTATGAAGATCAGGAGGAAAAAACCTTAAAATCATCAGTGAGATCTGCAGGGAGCGTTTTCGTTCTGAAAAACATTACACAGTTTAAGGAACTCGATGAAGCAAAAACAAATTTCATCGCAACGGTTTCGCACGAACTCAAAACCCCGTTATCTTCGATTAAAATGAGTTTGAAACTGTTGAATGATGAACGGGTGGGCTCAATGAATGAAGAACAAGTTCAATTGCTCACACATATTAAGGAAGATAGTGATCGGTTACTGAAAATAACCAGTGAGTTATTAGACTTATCGCAGGTAGAAACAGGAAATCTGAAACTCACTTTCGCCATTACTAAACCTCAAGACATCGTTCAATACGCAATAGACGCTGTAAAATTTCAGGCAGAACAAAAGTCAATTAAGCTTGAAATTAATTGTGATAAAAACCTCCCTCAGGTTAACGCAGATATTCAGAAAACAGCCTGGGTGTTGGTTAACTTTTTATCAAATGCCTTACGTTATAGTTCCGAAAAATCGAAGGTAGTCATAGATGTATTCCAACAAGATAAATTTATCCAATTCTCTGTGCAGGATTACGGAAAAGGAATCGATGAAAAATACCAAAAACGATTGTTTGAGCGCTATTTTCAGGTTCCCACCGATGGGCAAAACAAATCCGGATCAGGCCTTGGACTTGCGATTTCAAAAGATTTTATCGAAGCAGAATCTGGAAAAATATGGGTAATTAGTGCAATTGGCGAGGGAAGCAAATTTTGCTTTTCGCTCCCTATAGTCGGCTGATTCGCTGTATTAAATTGCCTTGGGTTTCAACCCAAAGGCATAATATAAATATCATTTAACACAATATCATCAGCCGGGTTGAAACCCAAGGCATAATATGAATATTTTATTAAGCAATATAAGGTTCCATTTCTTTATCGATACTTTTTCTTAATTCCATGAGTTTAATGGCATAGCCGTACATGGCATTTTCCTTTTCTGTTTTCGGCTTAAATGAAGGGATTACTTTAGGTTGTCCTTCCTCATCAACGGCAACGAAAACGATAATACAATGGGTATTTTTCACAAAATCCGATTTCCCTACCGGTTTAGAATAGGCATCTACCGCAATGTGCATACTGGTTTTGCCTGTATAAATAATCCGGGCTTCCATCTTTACCAGGTGACCAATATGAACTGGCCTGAAAAACCGAATACCACCAACATAAACCGTTACACAATAAGAATCACTCCATTGCAACGCACAAGCGAATGCCGCCTGATCAATCCATTTCATCATCATTCCACCATGTACTTTGCCGCCATAGTTTACGTCTGATGGTTCACTGAGAAATTGTAGTTCAATGTGATTTTTAGTTTTTGCCATGATTTGTTTGGTATCGATATCAAACGCAAAGTACACAATGAAAATTAAAAAGAAAACTAAGTATATTTTGATCATCAAAACAACGATAGTTTCTATTTTTCCACAGCCTTTTTGTTAATTCTTTGCGAGAAATTTAATACTCTTCCAGGTTAAATTTACAATTGAGGGATTGGATCATTTCAACCTATTTAACCTTGACTTTTTCTTCAACGCTTTGCGAAAAACTTAGTGCCCTTTGCGGTTAAACTTACAAGTCTATTTAGCCATAATGCTAATTGCATATCCACCACCTGGAGCGCAATACTGAGATAACTTCGTTTTATTGGTCACCTCCATTTTGCGGATAGTATAGGCCTTTGGATTTTCTTCATAATGCGCATCTTTAGCATCAGCATAAATGGTTGCGGTATATTTTTTACCGGCATCCAAAAAGCTAAAATCAATGTTGGATGTACGGGCTTCCTCATCATTTGTACGTCCAACAAACCAGTTATCTTTTCCTTTTGCTTTACGGGCGAAAGTAATATAATCTCCGGGCTCGGCCTCCAAAACTTTAGTATCATCCCAATCAACAGCTACATCCTTAATAAATTGAAATGCATCCATATATTTATTATACGTTTCAGGCAAATCCGCAGCCATTTGCAACGGACTATACATTGTTACGTAAAGTGCTAGCTGACGGGCGAGTGTAGTATGAACGAAAGAATTATTTTCTGGATTATAAGCACTTACCTTGGTTTCGAAAATCCCTGGTGTATAATCCATAGGTCCGCCGATTAAGCGTGTAAAAGGCAAAATTGTGGTATGATCAGCATTGTTACCGCCAAAAGCCTCGTATTCTGTTCCTCGTGCAGACTCGTTTCCAATCAGATTTGGATAAGTACGCGCTAAACCTGTCGGCCGAACGGCTTCATGTGCATTAACCATAATTTTGTATTCCGCCGCTTTTTGAATGGCAAATAAGTAATGATTGTTTAACCACTGACCATAATGATGTTCTCCACGCGGAATCATATTACCCACGTAGCCACTTTTAACCGCATCATAACCGTTTGCTTTCATAAATTTATAAGCGGTATCGATGTGGCGCTCGTAATTTCGAACAGATGAAGAAGTTTCATGGTGCATAATCATTTTAATCCCCATGCTTGCCGCGTAGCGATGTAACTCCTGGACATCAAAATCCGGGTACGGCGTTACGAAATCAAAAACATAATCTTTTGTTTTGCCAAACCAATCTTCCCAACCCTCATTCCAACCTTCCACTAAAACCGCATCCAACCCATTCTTCGCTGCAAAATCTATATATTCTTTTACATGAGCGGTATTAGCAGCATGTTTGCCGTTTGGTTTTGTTTTCGAGTAATCTGTTACACCCAATTGTACACTGGTTAAATTGTTGTATGCCCAGGTACTTTTCCCTGTGATCATTTCCCACCAAACGCCAACATATTTTGTTGGCTTAATCCAGGATACATCTTTAAACTTTGTCGGTTCATTGAGGTTATAGGTTAATTTCGAAGTTAAAATATCGCCAGCCTTATCGCTTACAATGATGGTTCTCCATGGCGATAAACAGGGCGCCTGCATGTAACCCTTGTCTCCTATTGCATCAGGTGTCAGCCAAGATTCAAGCACCATATTTTTATCATCCAGGTTTAGTGACATTAAAGAATAATTAATTAAAGCCGCTTCATGAATATTGATATACAAACCATCTTTACTCTTCATCATTAAAGGTGTTTGCAAGCCCGTTGGAGAGAACGTAGTTTGCGAGGCATTTGGCGTAACGGCCTCTTTCATTTTCCCGCGAACTTCAGATAGGTTTGAGGTTACGGTACTATATTCCTGGGTGTCGTAATCGCCAGGTAACCAAAAAGCCTTATGATCACCTGCTAAGGCAAACTGTGTTTTTTCTTCTTTGATAACGAAGTAATCCAGGTTTTTCTGCTCAGGAAACTCATACCTGAAACCTAAGCCATCATTAAATAACCTCAAACGAACGATGATATAACGGTTAGTTTCTTTCTGTGTTAACGTTACCATCAGTTCATTGTAATGGTTCGTAATCTCTTTTACTTCACCCCAAACAGGCTTCCATTTTTCGTTAAAGGCTGAGGTTTTACTATCTGTTATTGAAAAGCCATTTACCAGAGATTTCCCTTCTTTTAACTCCAAGCCAAGTTTACTGGTTTTAATTACGTCTTTACCCTTGTATTTCAAACTATAGGTCGGCACACCGCCTGCTGCAAGAGAAAATTTGGCCGTTAGATTTGCATCCGGCGATTTTAATTCCTGCCCGGAAACTGTTCCCGTCAAGAGGCAAAATAATGCGATGCACAAAAGTTGAAAGATATTAATGCTTTTGTAATGTTGATTGTTATTCACTTTATATTTTGTTTTGTAATTCCTTGTTTCTATTTAAAATCAGTCGACACCTAATAATGATGTATTATATGGTTCTTCAACTAAATGCTAAACTAAAAGACGCTTAGTGTTAGCAATTAACCTTTTACCTAGGTTAATCCTGCTCATCTATGGTTAATGATCTGCTATAACTATTAATCTAATAATAAGGCCTCGTCTTCATCATCAGTTAAACTCAGCTGGATGCTGTCGTTTCCGGCGATTCCCTCAATAGAGCCCCTAATATGTGTTGCATTCAGCAGTACTTTTTCAAGCTGCTTTTCACGGGCTTTCCATAAGCGTTCCATGGCATCGCGTTCCCGCTGGATAGATAACTTCATACTCATAAAACCTTCACGAATCGCTTTCCATTGCTCGGAAAACTCTGCGCCTGTTAAATAATCATAAAGCATATGCATTTTATCGCCACGGTTTTCCTGTGATTTCATTGCAGTTGATAAACGCAGAATACCATCGCGAAGCACATAAGCAACGGCGTTAACTTCTTCAAAAGAACAAATCCAAACACCATCACGTTGTCCAAAACAATCCATTCCTTTTGGGTAACACTGACTTACGATTACCGCAACATCAACGCCCATGCTGCGCATGTCTTTTTTGAGTTTCTCGATCCAGTCTCCGCCAAAATCCTTAGTACGCTTACTTTCATAAATAATTTTACCACATTCCTGTCCAAACTGGTTGCGAACCACCTGCACACAATCTGCTCCGCGAACCCCTTTACCCACCTCTTCAATTAAATCGAAAGGGAAATTGCTCCGCAATAATTCTTCCAGAATCAGCTCCTGTACTTCGCCCTGCAATTGCATACTGCCTTGCTCTGCCTTGCGCTTCATTTCTTCAGCAAGTTTTTTTTGATCATCAAGCTGTTTTTCCAGTTCCCTCAAACGCAACTGATGTTCAGTATCCTTAATGCTATTTTTTTCCGCTTCCTGCTTGCGAATTTGTTCCACCAGTTCATTACGCTGTTCCTGAATTTTACGTTGAAAAGCAAGTTCCATCTCCTCTTCTTTTAGCTTCAGGCTTTGCTCGCGCCGTAAAAATTCTAACTCTTTTTCCCTTGCGAGCTTTAATTTTTCTTCATTATCTTTTGCATTGCCTTCCAGCATTTGCAATTTAGTTTCAAAATCAGCAGCTATACTTTTGCGCAGGTTTTCTTCCAGATCACCTTTCAACTTAGTTCTCTCCTCTGCAAGTTTTAGATCAAAAGCTTTCTGCTGAAGTTGCTTTTCATTCTCCATCGCAGCAAGCTTACGCTGAAATTCTTCGTCCTTTTGTTTAGTAAAAGTGACCATTTTTTCACGCAACTCTTTCTTATAATCTTCAGCCATGGCTTCTTCCATTGGAAAAACATGGGCACAACTAGGACATTTTATTTCGGTAGCCATAAATAATTTCACTTCAGAAAAAACTGAAGTTATACAAAGATATTAAAGCTTTTCAGGTTTATGTAAACGAGTTTTGCACCTTTTAAATCACTTTGGATCTCACCTCATGCCCAATGGTCAGCATTTTACTTATCGGACATTTAGAGGCAATTTCTTCCAATTTGCTTTTCTGGTCTGCTGTTAACTCGCCAGTACAGGTAATTTCCTCAAAAAATACGGTTTCACCATTCTCCGTATTAATATTAACTTCAACCTCGATCTTTTCTATAGGCCATTCTTTGCGGTCGGCATACATCCTCAAGGTGATGGCTACACAAGATGCCAAGGATGCCATCAGCAATCCTTTTGGCGCGAAACCTTCATTTGTTCCACCTAAATCAAACGGCTCATCTACCACAATATCATGGGTGCCATTGGTTACTGAACAAGCATAATGCGCTTTATTTATAGTTGCTTTTACCATTTTTCTAATGCTGTTTTGAATAATAAACTTAATCAATATAAAGCGCTATCCGATCTGATTCAGATTTCTCCAAACATTCTCAAGCAGCAATTGTTCCTTTTAAAAACGCATAGTTATGAAATACAGAAAGTTAATCGGAAAATATTTAGAACATAAATCGAACAACAATGCTCAAATTGCCTTGGCATTAGTAGCAGGTTTAGCTGCCGGAGCCATTGTGAGTGTTTTATTCGCACCAGATAGCGGTGCAGGAACAAGAGGAAAGATTGCTGGTGGTGCTAAAAACTTACGATACGGTTTTAAGGATAAATATAATTTATTGAAGGAAAAAGTCTTCGGCGTTGAAGCCATTGAAGAAGATATTGTGGAAAATGAAGTGCCACATTTTAAGCACAAGGTTGCAAAGAAGCCAAAATCAGATATTAAAGATATTATTGAGCATGCTCATGAAAATGTGCAAACAGATGAAGGACAAGGATAACTATTTACTAAAGATAGATACGCTAATTTAATTACATTTGGTTTTGAAACCGCCAAATGATATTTATCCTTTCAAAAATCTTAATTTTTATTTTACAACCCATTGTTTGGGTGTTTGTAACATTATTATTTAGTCTTTTTTCGAAGAGTAAAATTCGCAAAAAAAATCTTTTGATTTTAGCTGTTATTTTACTCTTCGTTTTCTCCAACCGCTTTTTGGCAGGTAAAGTTTATAATTTTTATGAAGCTGAGTATCCTAAAGGGAAGAAATATGATGTCGGCATATTATTAGGTGGGTTCTCAAAATCTACGCAAGGCGATGAATTTGCAGTAAATGAAAGAGGTGACAGACTTATTCAGACTATTAATTTATACAAAACCGGTATCATTAACAAAATTTTAATAAGCGGAGGTTCAGGCAAGCTGATTGGTTCAGAATCTATTGAAGCAGATCTTACTTCAGATTATTTGAAGCAAATTGGAATTCCTGATACTGCATTGATCATAGAAAATAAAAGCAAAAATACAATTGAAAATGCAAAGTATAGCCTTGTTCTGGTTAACAATAACAAGCAAAATTCAACTGTGCTGGTTATTACAAGTGCCTGGCACATCCCTCGTTCAAAAATGATTTTTAACAAAGTCTTTAAACGTGAACTTGATTATTATCCTACAGATTTTATTGGAAAGGAAAGCTATAATATTTCCGATTATTACCTTCCAGATGCTGGTACATTAACCTATTGGGAATATATCCTAAAGGAATGGTGCGGACTCATCGTAGATAGAATACGAAGTTAACAGTCCTTAACTTAAAATTCAACCCGCCTTAAATGTCCCTGCGATATATCTCTACCCCTCAATTGCTTTCCAAAGCAGATCCTTTAACTCCAGGATATTTTTTTCTGCCACAGATGAAATAAATATTGATGGGATATTAGGCAAATCCTGTTTCATTTCGTTCATCAGCTCATCATCCAGCATATCAGATTTAGTAATAGCCAAAACGTGGGGTTTTTGCATTAATTCAGGATTGTAAGATTCTAACTCACGCTTTAAAATTTCATATTCCTCTTTAATAGATCTGCTGGTATCTGCCGGAACCATAAATAATAGCACTGAATTACGCTCTATATGACGGAGGAACCGATAGCCCAGGCCTTTTCCTTTAGATGCACCTTCGATAATTCCAGGAATATCAGCCATTACAAAAGATTTTCCGCCGCGGTAACTCACAATACCGAGATTCGGTACAATAGTGGTGAACGGATAATCAGCAATTTCTGGTTTTGCAGCAGAAACCACAGAAAGCAAAGTGGATTTGCCTGCATTCGGGAAGCCAACCAAACCAACATCAGCCAGAACTTTAAGTTCCAGGATGTTCCATACTTCTTGACCTTGTTCTCCTGGCTGTGCAAACCTAGGCGTTTGCTGTACAGAGTTTTTAAAATGCGCATTGCCTAATCCGCCACGACCACCGGGAGTTAAAATCTTTGTTTCACCATGTTTGGTAATTTCGAAGAGTACTTCCCCTGTTTCTGCATCCTTAGCAATTGTTCCAAGTGGAACCTCTAAAATTTCGTCTTTACCCTGCCTTCCGAATTTATGGGAACTTCCGCCCGCTAATCCATCTTCAGCGATAATATGCTTGCGGTATTTCAGGTGTAATAATGTCCAGATGTTACTGCTTCCTACCACAATAATGTGGCCTCCACGACCACCATCACCACCATCAGGACCGCCCATTGATGTCAAAATATCACGATGTAAATGTGCAGAACCTGCCCCGCCTTTACCAGAGCGGCAACAAATTTTTACATAATCTACGAAATTCGAACCCTGCGACATATTATTTATAATTTTAGATTTACGATTTTAATTGCAAAAATCGCTAAAAAACAAACATCCGCAAAAAACAACTAATGCTTTTTTTGCGGATGTTCAGATTTAAAAATATTGTATTAAAACTTATCGATAACCGAACAAAGGTTACTATAAACTGTTTCTATTTCACCAATTCCATTCACTTTTTCTAACTTTCCCTGCTCCTCATAATAAGGCAATACATGAATAGTTTTTTCAAAGTATTCTGAAATACGTTTTTTCAATTTTTCCGCATCATCATCTGGCCTGCCACTCACTTTATGGCGCTCAGCGATGCGTTTTGTTAACTCTACCTGATCAACATCTAAAGCAATAACGCCCGCAATGCTACTGCCTTTGCGCTCCAGAAATAAATCAAGTTCTTTAGCTTGTGGAACCGTGCGTGGAAATCCATCGAAAACAAAACCTTTGGCATCAGGATTTTTATCTACTTCTTCTTCAAGCATTGCTATTGTAATCGCATCAGGAACTAATTCTCCATCAGCTAACAATTGACTAACTTTTTTTCCTAATTCTGTTTCGCCTTTAACGTGTGCTCTAAAAAGATCGCCTGTTGAAACATGTACTAACTGATATTTCGCAATCAGTTTTTCAGATTGGGTGCCTTTACCCGCCCCCGGAGGGCCAAAGAGAACTAAATTAAGCATTAACGTGGTTTAGGTTGTCTTTAAAAAAAAATAAAAGCCTTATTCCTATGGCTATACAAAGAAAGTGAAACACAAAGTGTTGCCTTTCAAGGCTGCAAATATATAATTATTAATTTAGATGGTATTTAATATTGAGATTTTATTTAAAAATCCAATAGTTTAAATCGCGTCTAAACTATTTTTTTAGAAGAATCTAAGAGATTATTTACTTCAAGCTAAATATTAGCGGGATTTGATATGAATTGACAAAATGAATCTTAAAAACTGAGCGTTTGATTGGCTTAAGTGATAAATATCGTGGTTAATCAATCCGTAATTGAATAACTTAAAACCTCAACTTTAGATTATGCAGGAAAATTACATTTCAGAACTCATCGTGATATATAATACAACTGAAGAAATAACAGTCGATATTTCATAAAAAGGCTTATTACCTCAAATTTTAGAAAAACAAGCAGCTTACAAACTATCTATTTCGCATTTTTTCGGAAAAATAAGCATTATTATACTTGAAAATTTTCTTATTCGGATTTTGAGAAGCCAAATAGATTCTGGCATCTACTGGTCCCACATGACCAACCAGCTCAACCTTTAAACAAAAAAAGAGGGCTTCAAATTTGAAGTCCTCTTTCTGTGCACTTGTAGGGATTCGAACCCCAAACCTTCTCATCCGTAGTGAGATGCTCTATCCAATTGAGCTACAAATGCGTTTTCCGTATCGTTAACGGATTGCAAAGGTATAATTTGAGATTTTAATTTCCAATTAATTTTTAAAAAAAATCTCAAATTATATTCAGCAATTTTATTACTAAGCTTTTAAGGTATCATCAATTGCTTTAAAATCAGGCAATTCTCCAGCATTCTCTAAAACTTCAGCATATGCAATTTTACCTTCCTCATCGATTACAAAGGCTGCCCTTTTAGAAACCCCTTTCAATCCAAATGCAAATTCAGGATAAAAAGCACCATAGGCTTCTGATACCTCCTTATTAAAATCAGACAGCAACGGGAATTGATAACTCTGAACCTCTTTAAACTTTGCTAATGAGAATGGAGAATCGACAGAAATACCCAAAACCTGAGCATTTATTCCTTCATAAAAACTGAAATTATCCCTCATGGTACACAACTGCTCCGTACATGTGCCAGTGAAGGCCATCGGAAAAAAGTGAATAATTACTTTTTTGCCTTTAAAAGCAGATAAGGATACCTCTGCCAAATCAGAGCTGTATAATTTAAAATCCGGGGCTTGATCGCCAATTTGTAGTGACATATTTTTATTGTTTTTGTTCGTTTTCGTTTATTGTTGTTCGTTATGCGTTGTTAGTTAATGTTTAAACCGTAAATACCTCATCACCTATTCTTGAGACTTGACTAACTAGAGACTTGACTAACTATTTGATACAATTTCCTCGTTTACTATCAGCGTTTCCAAAATCGTAAATACCTCATCATCCAGTCTTGAGACTTGATACTAATTACTTTCTACTATCTTACACTATTTCTCAGCTGCTCATTCACAATTCTCAAGCCTTCTTCAAAACTATGTGGTTTGTAATTTAAATCCTTAATTGCTTTATCCAATACGAAACCTGTTTTTACAGGGCGTTTGGCAATTTGGTTTAAACTATCCGAACTAATCTCCAAAATTAAAGATTGATCCAGCAACCAATAATCGGCAACTTTTCTTACTAAATCTGCAATACTCATGTAATCTTTGCCAGAGATGTGATAGATACCTTTCGCATTATTTTCAACAGCCAACAGGCAGGCTTCGGCTAAATCTTCGGCAAGCGTTGGTGTTCTCCATTGATCATTCACCACATTTATTGGCTCGCCTTTCTCCAGCGCACCCTTTGCCCACAACACGATATTGCTCCGGCTCATATCGTTTGTTATTCCATAAACCAAAACCGTTCTTAAAATCGCCCAGTTTGCTTTCGAATTTTGAACGGCGAGTTCTGCAAGAAGTTTTGTTTGCCCATAATAACTTAGCGGATTCGGTTTATCCGTTTCTAAATATGGTCCATCAGCACCATCAAATATAAAATCAGTACTGAGGTGTACAAAATGAATATTGCATTCTTCGCAAAGCGATACCAGATTTCGAGTCGCCGTCACGTTCAATTGATAACATGCTTCTTTATTGGCCTCGCTGGTATCAACATTGGTCATCGCTGCGGTGTGAATAATCGCATCAGGTTTATATTTAGCGATCACTTCCTGAACTTGTACAGCATCCAGAATATTCATTTCAGCATATTTATAGCCATTCAGTATAGGAAATCGGTTCGCACCTTTAGCTGTTGCAATTAAGTTCAACCGCCCTTCAGTTAAGATTTTTTGGGTAATTTTCTGACCTAGCAAGCCATTACTACCCGTAACTAAAATGGTTTTCATTAGAAGATTTTAAGGCCCCAAATTACTCATTAAAATGCTGTTGGAAAAATTTCCAATATATATTTAAAATTTACTAATAATAACTTAACTTTGCCAACCGAATTGGAGCCCTTACAAACCGCTTTAATTCATTGACTGTAATAAATTTACTCACAACAGATATGCCTAACTTAGGAAAAATAGCACAAATTATCGGCCCAGTGGTTGACGTTAGCTTTGCTGATGATGCCCATCTACCTAAAATTTTTGATGCGTTAGAGATAACGAAAGAAAATGGACAAAAAATTGTTTTAGAAGTTCAACAACACTTAGGTGAAGATCGTGTTCGTGCAATCTCAATGGACTCTACAGACGGTTTAGTTCGTGGAATGGATGTACTTGATACTGGTTCAGCGATTAAAATGCCAGTTGGCGACCAAATTAAAGGTCGTTTATTTAATGTGGTTGGAGAAGCCATCGATGGTATTACTGCTGTTGATAAAACAGGTGGCCGCCCAATTCATGCTACTCCTCCTAGGTTTGAAGATTTATCTACTGAAACTGAAGTGCTTTTCACAGGTATTAAAGTGATCGATTTATTAGAGCCTTATGCAAAAGGTGGTAAAATCGGTTTATTTGGCGGTGCTGGTGTAGGTAAAACGGTATTGATCATGGAGTTGGTGAACAACATCGCCAAGGCTTATGCTGGTTTATCCGTATTTGCAGGTGTTGGTGAGCGTACTCGTGAGGGTAACGATTTATTGCGTGAATTTATCGAATCGGGCGTTATCAACTACGGTGACGAATTCTTACATTCAATGGAAAAAGGTGGATGGGATTTGAAAGCTGTTGATACTGAAAAATTAAAAGAATCTAAAGCAACATTGGTATTCGGTCAAATGAACGAGCCCCCTGGTGCACGTGCACGTGTAGCGTTATCAGGATTAACAGTTGCAGAATATTTCCGTGATGGTGATGGCGAAGGCGCTGGAAAAGACATCCTTTTCTTCGTTGATAATATCTTCCGTTTTACTCAGGCTGGTTCTGAGGTATCCGCTTTATTAGGCCGTATGCCATCTGCAGTAGGTTATCAACCAACATTGGCAACTGAAATGGGTTTAATGCAGGAGCGTATTACATCAACTAAACGCGGTTCAATTACATCTGTACAGGCTGTATATGTACCTGCTGATGATTTAACTGACCCTGCACCGGCAACAACATTTGCCCACTTAGATGCAACTACAGTACTTTCCCGTAAAATTGCTGAGCTTGGGATTTATCCTGCGGTAGATCCGTTGGATTCTACATCAAGAATCCTATCTCCTGCTGTTTTAGGTGATGAACACTACAACACTGCACAACGTGTTAAAGAAACATTACAACGTTATAAAGAATTGCAAGATATCATCGCAATCTTAGGTATGGACGAATTATCAGAAGAAGATAAATTAATCGTATCAAGAGCGCGCCGTGTTCAACGTTTCTTATCTCAACCTTTCCACGTAGCTGAGCAATTTACAGGCTTAAAAGGTGTATTGGTAGACATTAAAGATACCATCAAAGGTTTTAATATGATTATGGATGGTGAAGTTGATGAATATCCTGAAGCTGCATTTAACTTAGTTGGTAGTATTGAAGATGCTATCGAAAAAGGTAAAAAATTATTAGCAGAAGCTAACTAAGAAAGACGTGAGACACTAGATAAGAGATATGAGAGGGACTTGGTCTCAAATCTCATAGCTCAAATCTCAAATCTATAAAAATGAACTTAGAAATATTAACTCCAGATAAAAAAGTTTTTGAAGGTGAAGTAACAGCAGTTACGGTTCCTGGTACTTTAGGTTCTTTTCAGATTTTGAAAGACCACGCAGCAATCATTTCAACTTTAGAAGATGGAGAAGTGATTATCAAAGCCAACAAAGTTGATGAACAACGCTTTTTTATCAAAGGTGGTGTTGTTGAAGCCATTCACAATAAGATTGTGGTTTTGGCAGAAGGTATTGCTTAATCATACAAATAACAATAAAGAGCCCTTGAGAGAAATCTTAAGGGCTTTTTTGTTATAAGCATTGCTGGCTCACCGTTATTTCCCCTGGATAACTGATCGGGCAGAAGATTAGGGCACTACAAACCTATTAAACCCTGTTTTCCCTCATTTTAATTTAAAATGACCTCCACCTATTGTTAGAAACGATTAAATTGTAGCTTTATACTAATACGCCCGTTTTAGTTAAAACTTAACTACGAATACATGAAAAGCCTGTTTTATACATTCGTACTTTTAATCTTTCAAGTTATTTCTCTAAATCAACATGGGATGGCAAAAATACCACAACGCTAACCGAATTTAACTTGATATCGGCATTGAGAACAGAATAACCCAGGGTTTAGATTCAAAAAAAAATTACCTGAAAAAAAGAGCAAATCGCTAATCAGGCCTCTACCTAAAATACAAACCTTTAAATCGTTCGAAAAAAAGTATTAATTAATACATAGAATAATAATAACCTAAGAAGGCAAAGTTTAATTAACACCTTCTGAACCCGTTATTGTGTGCCTGATAATTGGCAAAAAAAACAAAATCTATCATACTAAATGCAATTTTAAGCAGAAAACCATAAGATTTGCAATGCAAGCATAACAAACATACCATATACCGTTTTGATATTTAGTCTACACCCATCGGCATTAAATCACTTATTTTGTAGTTTAACAAAATAACATTTCGACAAAATCATAAATATTAGAATTAAATTCCAATTTCATTTTTTTTTATTTTCCCTTGCATATTAATGAACCAAAAACTAAATTGGTTTTATAAACAATAAGGAATAATGACATCATCAAATAACACATTTACAACTAACGACACTGCGATCTCTGCAGTACGTGTGGTGTTGTTACCTGTCATTTTACTTAACCTACTACTCCTAAATATTTTAAGGGGAAAGAAATCGGGTAGCTTATAAATAGAATTAAAAAACTAAAATATACTTAAAGCGTCCCGATACAAACGGGACGCTTTTTTTAAATAACAAAACAGGTATTATGAACCGTTCATGATTAAGAGATAACAAGTGGAACGCTTTTTAATCATGGCAGGCTCCATCTGACTGGTAAGAAACAATGAAATAAACAGATGAAATACTACAATTCTAATACGATTATTTACCTTGACGGGAAGTTTGAAAAAGCTGCCGATAGTAGCACTGACTTATACGGGCAGTCGTTACATTATGGTTACGCAGCTTTTGAGGGCATCAGAGCATACAAAACCCATAATGGTAATCGCATTTTCAAAGCCGCTGCTCACTTTGATCGTTTAGAACGTTCTTGTAAACTAGCTAACATTCCATTCCCATGGGATAAACAAGAACTAATCAAAGAAACGTATAAACTTCTTACGCTAAACAAGCTTAAAGATGCCTATATCCGTCCTTTGGTTTTCTGCCACCCTAACATGAAATTGAATGAACCAACTGGTGTATCAATTTTTATCTGTGCATGGGATTGGGATGCTTATTCAGGAAATAAATTGTTGAAACTGACTATTTCAGATTACGAAAGGCCAAATCCCAAATCAACGCCAATGGAAGCGAAATTAAGTGGAAATTACGTTAATTCCATCTTAGCCACCACTGCAGCGAACATTAAAGGTTACGATGAAGCTTTGCTTTTAGACATGCACGGTTTTGTAGCTGAAGCATCTGGTGCGAATATTTTCATCGAAAAGGATGGTAAAATTTATACGCCGTCAGTAGGAAATATTTTACCAGGGATAACCAGGGCAACAGTTAAAGAGCTTTGCACCGTTTTAGATATTGAATGGATTGAGAAAAAGTTAACTGTAGAAGATTTAAGAAATGCAGATAGCGCATTCTTGTGCGGTACAGCCACAGAAGTTGCAGGCATTGCTTCAATAGATGATATTGTTTTCCGTAGCTTGTGGAGAGAATCTATAGGCTACACCATCCAACGTGCCTATAAAAATCTGGTATTGGAGAAAGTAAACTACGAAGTAATCATCTAATAAAATGAACCAGCAAGCACCTAGAGCATATCAAAAAATTAAAGAAGCCACTGCAGCTTCCGGATTCGACATGGCTTCTGATGTGCTGACCTGTTCTCTGCTTAGAACACTGGCTAGTACCAAACCAGCAGGCCATTTTTTAGAACTGGGAACAGGTACGGGGTTATCTACTGCCTGGATATTGGACGGAATGGATCTGGCGTCTACCCTAACTTCGATAGATAACGACAAGCAGTTTTCCAATATAGCTAAAGCGTTTTTAACTGATGACAATCGCCTTAATCTTATCTTAGCAGATGGTGGTGAGTGGATAGTAGAGAATAAAGAAAATAAATACGATTATATATTTGCAGACACCTGGCATGGAAAATATTTGCTTCTGGACGAGGCATTGTCTATGCTGAAAAAAGGCGGCCTGTATATTATCGATGATATGTTACCTCAACCGAATTGGCCTGAAGGACATCAGGAGAAGGCAGTTAAGTTGATCAATGATTTAGAATCCAGAACAGATTTGCACGTAACCACACAGGTTTGGGCAACCGGGATTGTAATCGCAGTAAAAAAATAGAAATACTTTAAATAGTTCTTTGCATAGTTCAATAAGTTAGTATGTTTGTGTTCAAACGAATACATGAATTTAAACACAAACATGATTAGCAACCTGATTATTGTCATTTCTCAAAAGAGAGGTGAGTATCGTTGCGTATAATATAAAAATATACAAAATTGAAACCGCCTCCGAAACGAGGCGGTTTTTTTTTGCCCCTCAAATATTATAACTAACAGAACCAGAATATACATTTTAAACAATGAGCGAATTAAACAAGTACAGTAAAACTTTTACACAAGACCCCACACAACCAGCTGCACAGGCTATGCTTTATGGAATCGGCTTAACTGATGCTGATATGGCGAAAGCCCAGGTTGGAATTGCAAGTATGGGTTACGATGGTAACACCTGCAACATGCACCTTAACGATTTAGCAAAAGATGTAAAAGCAGGGGTCTGGAAAAATGATTTAGTGGGCTTGGTATTTAATACCATTGGCGTAAGCGACGGGATGAGCAATGGAACCGACGGCATGCGTTACTCTTTGGTTAGCCGTGATGTCATTGCAGATAGTATCGAAACCATCTGTGGTGGTCAATATTATGATGGGATTATTTCAATTCCTGGTTGCGATAAAAATATGCCGGGTGCCATTATGGCCATGGCACGCTTAGATCGTCCATCAATTATGGTTTACGGTGGAACAATTGCCCCCGGACATTATAAAGGTGAAGAATTAAACATTGTTTCTGCATTTGAGGCCCTAGGTCAGAAGATTTGCGGGAACCTGTCGGAAGAAGATTATCAGGGTATTATCAAACATACGTGCCCAGGTGCTGGTGCCTGTGGCGGCATGTATACCGCAAATACAATGGCATCTGCAATAGAAGCTTTGGGGATGAGTTTGCCTTACTCTTCTTCCAATCCAGCTATAAGCCCGGAGAAGAAACAAGAATGTTTAGATGCTGGAAAATACATCAAGGTATTGTTAGAGAAAGATATCAAACCATCTGATATCATGACGAGAAAAGCATTTGAAAATGCCATTCGCTCGATTATTATATTAGGTGGAAGTACCAACGCAGTGTTGCACTTTATCGCAATGGGCAAAGCCATCGGCGTAGAAATTACACAGGATGATTTCCAGAAAATGAGCGATATAACTCCTGTATTGGCAGATTTCAAACCAAGCGGTAAATATTTAATGCAGGATTTACATCAGTATGGTGGCATCCCCGCTGTATTGAAATACATGTTAGATGAAGGTTTATTACACGGCGATTGCCTTACTGTTACCGGTAAAACAATGGCCGAAAATTTAGCTGACGTGAAATCGATAATGGATTACGATCAAAAGATTATCCAAAAATTAAATAACCCGATTAAAGCCACCGGTCATTTACAAATCCTTTACGGAAATTTAGCCGAAAAAGGATCCGTGGCAAAAATCTCTGGTAAAGAGGGTGAAAAATTCGAAGGGCCGGCACGTGTATTTGATGGTGAGCATGACTTAATTGCTGGCATTTCAAGCGGTCGCGTCCAACCCGGTGATGTCATTGTGATTAAGAATTCTGGTCCGGTAGGTGCTCCGGGAATGCCCGAAATGCTAAAACCAACTTCAGCTATTATTGGCGCTGGTTTGGGCAAATCTGTTGCCTTAATCACCGATGGTCGTTTTTCTGGTGGAACGCATGGTTTTGTAGTAGGTCACATTACTCCAGAGTCTTACAAAGGCGGTTTGATCGGCTTGGTTGAAGATAACGATCCGATTCTCATTGATGCAGTAAACAATATCATTAGCCTTCAGGTGAGTGAAGAAATTATCGCAGTGCGAAGAGCGAAATATGTTCAACCGGAATTGAAAGTAACAAAAGGCGTTTTATTTAAATATGCTAAAACAGTTTCAGACGCAGCCAGTGGTTGTGTAACTGATGAATATTAAATTTTGAAGTCATCCCGACTATAAATTAATATTAAATGAAAACGATATGCAAATTATTAAAAGCATTGAAAGTAGAATTTATGTAATTCGGGATGAACGGGTAATGTTGGATTTCGATTTAGCATCACTTTATGAAGTTGAAACTAAAGTTTTAAATCAGGCCGTAAAACGAAATATCATGCGTTTTCCTGAAGATTTTATGTTTCAACTTACATTAAAAGAATGGGAGAATATCCGGCCACAAATTGTGATGACCAATAACCCCAACTTGAAGTCACAAATTGTGACTTCAAGTTGGGGTGGCACCAGAAAGATGCCTTACGCCTTTACAGAACAAGGCGTAGCCATGCTAAGTGGTGTTTTGAAAAGTGAAAAGGCAATTAATATGAATATTGCCATCATGAGAGTGTTTGTTGATGTTCGGAAGATTTTGCTGAAACAGAGCAGCATTAATGAGCAACTAACTGAGATTAAAGAACGGATAGGTGAACATGATGTTCAGTTAAATGAACTTTATAATGCAATGGAGAATTTAGTTGATGAAAAAATTGCTCAATTAAAGTGGAAAGACAGAGAAAAGATTGGGTTTAAGATTAAAGAATAATAGAACCGTAAAAACATATTATGGAAACTGCACAAGATACAATACAACAAACTGAGGCCAAAGCAGAAACCTCGAAAACCTTATTTAAAGGAACAGGCTCTCAGGTTTTGTTGAATGGATTAATTGAAGAAGGCGTAACTACTATTTTCGGTTATCCAGGCGGAGCAATCATGCCGATTTATGATGCACTTTATGATTATGCTGATAAATTACAGCACATCTTAGTTCGTCATGAACAAGGTGGAATTCATGCTGCCCAAGGTTTTGCGAGAGCAAGCGGCGAGGTTGGTGTCGTTTTCGCAACCAGCGGCCCGGGTGCAACTAACCTGGTTACTGGATTAGCTGATGCACAAATTGACAGTACACCGTTAGTTTGTATCACAGGACAAGTTTTTGCCCACCTTTTAGGAACTGATGCTTTCCAGGAAACAGATGTAATTAACATCACTACGCCAGTAACCAAATGGAATTATCAGGTTACCGATGCTAAGGAAATCCCTGAAGTTTTAGCTAAAGCTTTTTATATTGCTAAAAGCGGAAGACCAGGACCGGTTTTAATTGATATCACTAAGAATGCACAATTACAGGTTGAGGAGTTTCCCGACTATGTAAAATGTCACCATATCCGCTCTTATCGCCCGAAACCAAAGGTTCGTGTTGAATATATTGAGCAGGCAGCAGCATTAATTAATTCCGCTAAAAAACCATTTGTATTATTCGGACAAGGGGTTGTATTAGGTACTGCTGAGGAAGAATTTAAGGCTTTTATTGAAAAAAGTGGAATCCCCGCGGCATGGACTATTTTAGGCGAAAGTGCCATCCCAACTGCGCACCCGCTAAATGTTGGTATGCTGGGCATGCACGGCAACTACGGACCCAATGTGCTAACGAACGAATGTGATGTTTTAATCGCAATCGGGATGCGCTTCGATGACCGTGTTACAGGACGTTTAGATAAATATGCTAAACAAGCTAAAATCATTCACCTCGATATTGATCCGGCGGAAATTGATAAAAACGTTAAAGCTGATGTTGGTGTATGGGGCGATTGCAAAGAAACCCTACCCCTGTTAACTAATTTGGTTGACGCCAAAAAACATGAGGAATGGCTTGCAAAATTCAGAGATTACAATCAACAGGAAATAGACCAGGTTATTACTCCAGAACTGTATCCAACCAGCGATGAATTGACAATGGGCGAAGTATTACGCAACATCAATGAAATTTGTGGTGGCGATGCCGTGATTGTGACCGATGTTGGTCAGCACCAAATGGTGGCTTGCAGATATGCAAAATTCAACAATTCCCGCAGCAATATTACTTCGGGTGGTTTAGGTACCATGGGGTTTGGCTTGCCTGCAGCAATTGGCGCTAAATATGGTGCTCCTGATAAAACAGTAATCGCCATTATCGGTGATGGCGGCTTCCAGATGACACCACAGGAATTGGGTACTATTATGCAATTCGGTGCCGCAGTTAAAATTTTGATTTTGAATAACCGCTTCCTCGGAATGGTTCGCCAGTGGCAACAGCTGTTTCACGATAAACGCTATTCGTTTGTGAACATCACCAGTCCTGATTTTGTGGCTTTAGCAAAGGCCTATTACATTGAGGCTGATAAAGTTGATGAGCGTGCGAACTTAAGAAAAGCCTTAGAGACGATGATTAACCACGAAGGTGCTTACTTATTAGAGGTAATGGTTGGAAGAGAAAATAACGTTTTCCCAATGGTTCCGCAAGGAATGAGCGTAAGCGAAATCAGATTGAAATAGTTAAGAAAAAGAACGAAGAGCAAGAAATAAAGATTTAAGTATAGACATGATGTCTTTGATCCTTGTTCCTTTATCCTTAATCCAAGAAATATGAGCACTGAAAACACATTACAACATACAATAGACAAAGCTGATTTGGAAGGTAAGCAGGAATACACCATTACGGTTTATGCCGAAAATCGGATCGGTTTACTGAATAGAATTGCGATTATTTTCTCTATAAGAAAAATAAATATCGAAAGTTTAAACACTTCGCCATCAGAAATAGATGGGATTCATCGTTTTAACATTGTTATTACCGAGAGTTATGAAGTAGTTAGAAAACTCGCCCGCCAAATTGAAAAGCAAATTGAGGTTTTGAAAGTATATTTCAATACCAATGAAGAAATTATCTGGCAGGAACTTGCTTTATATAAAGTTTCTACAGACGAAATTGCAGAAAAAGTTACCGTAGAAAGGTTGCTGAGACAATATGGAGCAAGTGCAGTGGTAATTCGTAAAGATTATACCGTCTTTGCAGTAACCGGTCACCGCGAAGAAACGGATGCCCTGGTGAAAGCTTTAGAACCCTACGAACTGATTGAGTTTGTTCGCTCGGCGAGAGTAGCTATTATCAAAGACAGTGCAGGCTTCCATGAGAAACTGAAAGAATTTGAAGCTTTCGAACCTGGAGAAGAACTGGTAGAAAATGAGTTTTTAGACAAGGGAGAGAAAATTTTTACCATGTAAAGTGATTGAAGATTTTAGATTGAAGAATTACGATTTGAAAAAAGGAATTAATAAATAACTATAATGAACGAAGTATTTGAATTTATTATCAACTCAAGAAAATCATTTATTCAGCTAATCGATGGATTAACAATCGAGCAGTTGAATAAAATTCCAAATGGTTACAACAATAACATCATTTGGAATTTCGGACATATCGTGGTGAGTACACAAACACTTTGTTATGTTCGCACGGGGATTTTACCAGATGCTTCGACGGTAAAATTCAATGAGTTCTACAGAAAAGATACCAAGCCAACTTATACGGTTACAGAAAAAGAAGTAGCAGAATTAAAAACAATAGCAATTGATAGCATTAAGAAAATAAAAGAAGATTATACGAATGGTGTTTTCGCAAACATTACTCCTTTTGCAACTTCAACCTATAGTACTCAAATGAATAGCATTGAAGAAATCCTGATTACGACAGTTGGTCATGATAACCTGCATTTTGGCTATAGCTGGGCACTGAAGAAAGGAATTTAAAGGAGGAAGATCACCAATAAAATCTGTGAAATCCATCCGTCTTTGAAATCAATCCGAAGGAAAAAACGGAAGATGTCAGATAGAACAAAAGATCTTTGAATCAATCCGAAGGAAAAGAAAATATATAACCCGATAATTAAATAGAAATTAACAATAAAAACGATGTCAAATTATTTTAACACATTACCTCTTAGAGAAAAATTAAACCAATTAGGTGTTTGCGATTTCATGGACAGTTCTGAATTTCTGGATGGCGTAAGCGCACTAAAAGGCAAAAAATTAGTGATTGTTGGTTGTGGCGCGCAAGGCCTGAACCAAGGTTTAAATTTGAGAGATAGTGGTTTAGATGTAAGCTACACGTTGCGCACAGCCGCTATTGAAGGCAAAAGAGATTCATGGAAAAATGCAACTGAAAACAACTTCAACGTTGGCACTTACGAAGAATTAATTCCAAATGCTGATGTCGTAATTAACCTTACACCAGATAAACAGCACACAGCAGTTGTGAATGCAATTATGCCTTTAATGAAAGAAGGAGCTACATTATCTTATTCTCACGGCTTCAATATCGTAGAAGAAGGGATGCAGATTCGTAAAGATTTAACTGTAATTATGGTGGCACCTAAATGTCCGGGCAGTGAGGTTAGAGCAGAATATGTTCGTGGTTTTGGTGTACCAACCCTGATCGCCGTTCACCCTGAAAATGATCCTCAGGGAAAAGGCTTGGCACAAGCTAAAGCTTATGCTGTAGGTACAGGTGGTCACCGTGCTGGTGTGTTAAAATCATCATTCGTTGCGGAGGTTAAATCTGATTTAATGGGCGAACAAACTATTCTTTGCGGTTTATTGCAAACAGGTTCTATCTTATCGTTTGATAAAATGGTAGAAAAAGGAATTGATGCAGGTTATGCCTCTAAATTGGTCCAATACGGTGTGGAAGTGATCACTGAAGCCTTAAAGCAAGGTGGCATCACAGCGATGATGGACCGCTTAAGCAATGTGGCCAAAATTAAAGCTTTTGAAATTTCAGAAGAATTGAAAGACATTATGCGTCCCTTATTCCAGAAGCACCAGGATGATATTATGAGTGGTGAATTTAGCCGCATCATGATGGAAGACTGGGCCGCTGGCGATAAAAATTTATTGGCATGGAGAGCTGAAACAGGCGAAACAGCTTTTGAAAAAACACCTGCTGGTGATGTAAAAATCAATGAGCAAGAGTATTTCGACAACTATACTTTAATGGTTGCGTTTGTTCGTGCAGGTGTTGAATTGGCATTTGAAACAATGGTTCAGGCAGGAATTAAACCAGAATCTGCTTATTACGAATCGTTACACGAAACTCCACTGATTGCAAATACCATTGCACGTAAAAAATTGTTCGAGATGAATCGCGTAATTTCTGATACTGCTGAGTACGGTTGTTACCTGTTCGACCAGGCTTGTAAACCATTGTTAGCTGATTTTATGAAGAAAGTGGATACAGATTTAGTAGGTAAAAACTTCAACGAAGGTAAAGATGGTGGTGTAGATAACAGAACATTAATTGATGTTAACGAAGCCATTCGTTCTCATGAAGTAGAAAAAATTGGTGCCACTTTGCGTAAGGCAATGACCGCTATGAAGGCGATTAAAACAGCATAACCCCAACCCCTTATGGGGCTTATGGATGGTTAAAAAAATAATTATAAACTTTAAATTTCCCCTTTAGGGGGATAGGGGGTAAAATGTCAAAAACATTAGTAGAGAAAATTTGGGATGCACACGTTGTAAAAAGTGAAGAAGGATTTCCTGATATCTTATACATTGATACACACTTAATTCATGAGGTAACTTCTCCACAAGCCTTTGATGGCTTGCGCAAAAGGGGTTTACCTGTTTTGCGCCCTAAACAAACGGTAGCTACTGCAGATCATAACGTACCAACCTTAAACCAGTTGATGCCCATTAAAGAAGAGCTGTCCCGCTACCAGGTGGATATGCTGACCAAAAACTGTGCGGAATTTGGCATTGAACTGTACGGTTTAGGTCACCCATTTCAAGGAATCGTCCACGTAATCGGTCCTGAATTGGGCATTACTTTACCAGGTAAAACAATGGTTTGTGGTGATAGCCATACTTCTACGCATGGTGCCTTTGGCGCAATCGCTTTTGGTATTGGCACCTCGCAGGTAGAGCAGGTTTTCGCCACGCAATGTTTATTGCAGTCGAAGCCTAAAACCATGAAAATTGAAGTAAACGGCACGCTTGAAAAAGGCGTTGGCGCCAAGGATATTATTTTATACATCATCGCTCAGATTTCTGCAGCTGGCGGAACAGGCTACTTCATCGAATATGCAGGTTCAGCAATTCAGGCTTTAAGTATGGAAGCCCGGATGACAATCTGCAACATGAGTATAGAAATGGGTGCCAGAGGCGGATTAATTGCACCAGATCAGACCACTTTCGACTATATTAAAGGGAGAGAATTTGCTCCTGCCGGCGAAGAATGGGATAAAGCACTTGCCTACTGGAAAACACTATACAGCGATGCCGATGCAAAATTCGATAGCGTATTGACTTTTAATGCGGCAGATATTGCACCAATGATTACTTACGGAACCAACCCCGGAATGGGAATGGGTATCCAGGAGAATATTCCGGCCACCAACGCTCAACCAGAGAAAGAAAAACTTTCTTATCAGAAAGCTTTAGATTATATGGGCTTTGACGATGACGCAACTTTGATTGGTAAACCGGTAGATTACGTTTTCATTGGGAGTTGTACCAACTCGCGCATTGAAGATCTGCGTGAAGTTGCAGATTTCGTTAAAGACAAACGCAAAGCAGATAATGTTACCGTTTGGATTGTTCCAGGTTCTAAACAAGTGGAGCAACAAGCAATAAATGAAGGTTTAGACAAAATTTTTGAAGCCGCCGGATTTCAGTTACGTGAACCTGGATGCAGTGCCTGTTTGGGAATGAATGAAGATAAAATACCTGCTGGCAAATATTGTGTATCTACATCAAATAGAAATTTTGAAGGTAGACAGGGGCAAAACGCACGCACTTTATTAGCAAGCCCGCTTACCGCTGCTGCTGCTGCTGTAACAGGAGTAATTACCGATGTGCGGGAAATGCTGGAAAAGGTTGAGGGTTAAAAGGCGGAAGGTAGAACGCTTCAAAACGTCTGTCCTAATCGTCATTGCGAATTACAAATCAATAACTAGAATAAATATATGATTTTGGAGGTTGCGATATTACATGTAAAAGCTGGTTTATCAGCTGATTTTGAAAAAGCTTTTAGTGAGGCTCAGAAAATCATCACCGCTATGAAGGGTTACATTTCGCATCAACTCAAAAAGTGTATGGAAGAACCGGATAAGTACATTTTGCTGGTAGAATGGGAAACATTGGAAGCACATACAGAAGGTTTCAGAGGCTCAGCAGCATATCAGGACTGGAAAAAATTATTGCATCATTTTTATGATCCATTCCCAACAGTTGAGCATTATATAACAGTATAATAATAAATCAAAATGGAAACACTACAGGAAATACAGCATCAGTTCAATGCCATATCAGCAAAATATGATCAGCAAAGGCGCTTTCTGATTCCGTGTTTCGAAGACTTTTATCTTACTGCTTTAACCTTATCTAACGAAGTAGCCACTGTGCAAAACATTTTAGATGTTGGAGCCGGAACCGGTTTAATGAGTGCTTTTTTCCAGGAGAAATACCCCGAAGCTAAGATCACATTGGTTGATATTTCTGAGGACATGCTTAAAAAAGCAGAAGAACGTTTCGAAGGAAATGAAAACATTAGCTTTTTAAATGCGGATTTCGCAGCAGTTGACTTCCCTAAAAATCATTATGATCTAGTGGTTTCGGGATTGGCTATTCACCATTTACCGAATGAATTAAAACAGCATCTTTTTGGCAAGATCGCAAAAACGCTAAAGACAGGCGGTTGGTTTATCAACGCCGACCAGGTGTTAGGTGCAACGGCATTAGCCGAAAAGGTTTATACAGAAAACTGGAAAGACCATGTTCAGCAAAGCCCATACTTAACGGAAGAGGAGAAGCTAAGTGCTTTCGACAGAATCAAAGTTGATATTATGGCACCATTAAACGACCAGTTAAAGTGGTTGGAAGAAGCGGGATTGAAAAATGCGAATTGCTATTATCAGTATTACAATTTCGTCGTATTTGCAGCTAATAAATAATAAGAATTAATCAGTGAAATCACTCTAATCAGTGAAATCATTTTAATCTGTGTAATCATTATTAAAAATGAAGAAGTTCACAAAATTAACATCGGCCATCGTGCCTTTAAACATAGAAAACATTGATACTGATCAGATTATTCCTGCGCGGTTTTTAAAAGCAACTACACGCGAGGGCTTCGGCGAAAACCTTTTCCGCGATTGGCGCTACGAAAATGATAACCAGCCAAAACCTGATTTCGTATTAAACAATCCTACATACCGTGGAAAAATTTTGGTTGCAGGTAAAAATTTTGGTTGCGGCAGTAGTCGTGAACATGCAGCTTGGGCCATTCAGGATGCTGGTTTCGATGTTGTAATCAGCAGTTTCTTTGCTGATATTTTCAAAGGAAATGCATTAAACAATGGATTACTCCCTATTCAGGTGAGCGAAGATTTCTTAGCCGCTATTTTCAAAGCCGTTGACACTAACCCAATTTCCCCATTAGAAGTGGACCTGGAGAATCAGACCGTAACCATTATTGAAACCGGCGCAGAGGAATCTTTTGAAATCAATCCTTATAAAAAGTCGTGCCTGATTAATGGTTACGATGATATCGACTTCATCCTTGCTCAAAAGCATTTGGTAGAAGCGTTTGAGGAAAGATAGAGCGAAAATAATAAAGCTGAAAGAACAAAGCGAAAAGATTAAAGCTAAAAGATATCAATCCGAAAGAATAGTATGAAAGAAAGTATAGTCACCATTTCAAATGTAAATCTCAAATACCAGCAAAAGCAGGTTTTAAAGGATTTGGATTGGACTATAAATTATGGTGAAAATTACGTTTTATATGGTGAAAGCGGTAGTGGTAAAACAGCGCTTGCTAAAATCATAGCGGGTTTACAAAATGCCATTGGCAATGTGGAAATTTGCTTCGATTCCGAGAGCACTCTTCCTGCAGAAGTCTTATTTGTAGAAAGCTGGTATCAGTTCAAGAATTTGGAAGGTGTTGCTAATTTCTATTACCAGCAGCGGTATACCAGTCAACAGGCAAAAGATACCCTTACTGTTCATGCAGAACTAGTACATTTTGGAAAAGAAAAAGGTCTTCATTTTGATCAGGTAGAACCGATCCTGGAAGCGCTTAACTTTTCATCTTTCGCCAGTTCGCAATTAATCGAATTATCCAGCGGAGAACATAAAAAATTACAATTGGTTAAGGCCCTTTGGTTAAAACCACAATTGCTCATCATCGATCAGCCTTATACCGGTTTGGATCGTGCATCTCGTAAAAACTTAAATGTTCAGCTAGATCTGCTTTCAGCAAATGGTGTTCAGTTCCTTTTAATTTGCAATGACCAGGAACTCCCCTCATCGATTAATTGTTTTGCGAAAATAGTCGACGGGCAAATTGCAATTTCCAATTCAAAAGAAGCGCCATCAGTTTCAAATGAAGAAAACACAAAAGAGATTCCTGATTTCTTAAAGGAGCCACCCGCTTTCTCATCAGATAACATCGTTAAAATGGTTGATGTCAATATCAGCTATGGTGAAAAACAAATTTTAAAAAACATCAGCTGGGAAGTAAAAGCAGGCGAAAAATGGCTGTTGCAGGGTCATAATGGTTCAGGCAAATCAACTTTACTTAGTTTGGTAAATGGTGATCATCCACAATCTTATGCCAATGAACTTTATTTGTTCGGCAACAGACGCGGAAGCGGTGAAAGCATTTGGGAGATTAAACAACACATAGGTTTAATCTCTCCCGAATTCCACTGGTATTTTGACGCCAATTCTACGGTTTGGCAAAGTATTGCATCAGGATTTTACGATACCGTAGGCTTATTTCAACAATTGCCCTATACCAAAAGTGCTCAGGTAGATGAACTGTTAGCCTATTTTGGACTTACAACAGACAAAAACGAACTATTAAGTACACTTCCTTTAGGAAAACAACGCCTGGTTTTATTAGCCAGAACCATTATCAAAAACCCAGAACTCTTAATCCTGGATGAACCTTGTCAGGGATTGGATCAACAGCAAACGCAGCATTTCAATCACCTGGTTGATGAGCTCTGTAGCAATGGAATGACTTTAATTTACGTTGGTCATTTTGAATCGCAGCTGCCAAAATGCCTGGAGAAAAGAATATTATTAGAAAAAGGCGAAGTGAAAGTCGTCGAAAATTTAAATACCCAAACTCGTCATTACGAGATACAAAGCAATTTCATCTAGAAGTAGGGCGTAAAAGATTGCTTCGTACCTCCCAATGACGACAACATATAATACAATGAAAAAAAACATACTAGTAATACCTGGAGATGGTATTGGACCAGAAGTTACCACATGGGGAAAAGCAGCATTAGAAAAAATTGCTGAAATTTTCGGTCATGAGTTTACGTTTGATGAAGCTTTAATGGGTCATGCGGCTATTGAAGTTACGGGTGAACCACTGCCAGACGAAACATTAGAAAAAGCAAGAAATAGTGATGCTATTCTATTCGGTGCTATTGGCCATGCCAAATACGACAACGACCCGAGTTTAAAGGTTAGACCAGAGCAGGGTTTATTAAAAATCCGCAAGGAACTTGGTTTATTTGCAAATCTCCGTCCGATATTACTTTTTGATGAACTTCTTCATGCATCTAGTATCAAACCAGAAATTTTAAGAGGAACAGATATATTATTTTTCCGTGAACTGACCGGTGATGTTTACTTCGGCGAAAAAACACGTTCTGAAGATCGGAATACAGCATCTGATCTAATGATCTATCACCGTTACGAGGTAGAAAGAATTGCACATAAAGCTTATCAGGCAGCACAACAACGCAACAAAAGGCTGTGTTCAGTAGATAAGGCAAATGTGTTAGAAAGCTCACGCCTGTGGCGCGAAACCGTTCAGGAAATAGCTAAGCAATATCCTGATGTAGAAACAGAACATATGTTTATTGATAATGCAGCCATGCAGCTGATCAAAAATCCTAAGAAATTTGATGTGGTGTTAACCGCTAACTTATTTGGCGATATCTTAACCGATGAGGCATCTCAGATTGCAGGTTCTATGGGTATGCTGGCATCGGCCTCAGTAGGTGAAAGTACCGGTTTTTTTGAACCTATTCACGGCTCTGCGCATGACATTACAGGTAAAGACCTGGCTAATCCACTTGCGTCTATCCTATCTGCAGCTTTAATGCTGGAAATTGGTTTCGGACTGAAAGACGAAGCTAAATTACTGGTTGATACCGTTGATGCCGTTTTGAAAGAAGGTTTCAGGACGCATGATATTGCCGACCAAACCACTAACCGATTTAAAGTTTTAGGCACCGCCGAAATGGGCAAATTAGTCTTAAAGTTTTTATCACAAAATTCTATCAATTCCTAAAAAAAGTATAATGATACACGACCCGAATAAAGTATATATTTTTGATACCACCTTACGTGATGGAGAGCAGGTCCCCGGCTGCCAATTGGATACTGACCAAAAAATTGTAATTGCAAAAGCACTGGAATTACTTGGTGTAGATGTGATTGAAGCTGGTTTTCCTATCTCGAGCCCTGGCGATTTTCAAAGTGTTGTAGAATTATCAAAAGCAATTAAAAATCCAACCATTTGTGCTTTAACAAGGGCCATAAAAGGTGATATTGATGTTGCTGCCGAATCATTAAAATATGCTAAACATCCACGAATCCATACAGGAATTGGTTCTTCTGACATGCACATTAAATACAAATTTAACAGCACCAGAGAGAAGATTTTAGAAAGAGCAGTAGAAGCGGTAAAGTACGCCAAAAAATTCGTTGAAGATGTGGAGTTTTACGCTGAAGACGCAGGAAGGGCAGATAATGAATTTTTAGCTCAAATGATTGAAGCCGTTATTGCTGCAGGTGCAACTGTGGTAAATATTCCAGATACCAATGGCTATTGCATGCCCGACCAGTATGGTTCTAAAATTCTTTATTTAAAAGAGCACGTTAAAAATATCGACCAGGCTATTATCTCTGTGCATTGCCATAACGACCTGGGTTTAGCTACTGCAAACAGTATTGCCGGTGTAGTAAACGGTGCCCGTCAGATTGAGTGTACCATTAATGGAATTGGCGAAAGGGCCGGAAATACGGCTTTGGAAGAAGTTTCAATGATTTTAAAAACGCATAGTTTAGGCCTGCATACCGGAATTAACAGTAAACATTTCACTGAAATCAGTGGAATGGTAAGCAGAATGATGCACATGCCTGTTCAGCCGAACAAAGCTATTGTGGGTAAAAATGCTTTTGCACACAGTTCTGGTATTCATCAGGATGGTTTCTTAAAACATCGCGAGAATTATGAAATTATAAATCCTGAAGACGTCGGTCTAAACAGTGCGGATATTATTTTAACAGCCCGCAGTGGTCGCCATGCTTTAAAACACCATTTAGAGCGTTTGGATTACGATATTGAAAAAATTAATATTGATGACGTTTACGAGCGCTTCCTGGTTTTAGCAGATCAGAAAAAAGACATCAGTGATGATGATTTATTGTTCCTGATGAGTGATGGAGAAACGGAATCCTATAAAAATGGCTATAAATTAAATTTACTTCAGGTTGTTTGTGGCGACCAGGAAAAACCAACTGCTAACATCAAATTGCAGTACAATGGTATTGAAAAAGAAGCTAAAGCTGAAGGTAACGGTCCTGTAGATGCTACAATTAATGCAATTGTAAGCATTATTGATAAAAATATTACACTTAAAGAATTTACCATTCAAGCGATGCATGGCGGAAGCGATGACGTAAGTAAAGTGAACATGAAAGTGGATTATGAAGGGAAATCTTTCGTGGGCTTTGGCTTTAGCACTGATATCGTAAAAGCATCAGCAAATGCTTATTTAGATGCGATTAATAAGTTTTTATAGGGAGGCCAAAAGACTAAAGTTGAAAGACCAAAGCTAACGCAATTTGCTTAAAAATTTTGAAGGGCAACTCCTCTCACTATTTTCAAGGAGGGTTTAGGTGTTTTTCAACTTTCTTATAATGGCTTAAGTTTTTTAAACCCGATCCGATAGCTATCGGATGAAATGGGCATGAAGCGCAGTGTAATAAAATGAGAAGCGGGACTACAATAACCGAAAAGTAAAGGAACCTGCTTTTCAAAAAACATGGAGCGATTGGATATCTTGATACTTGATACTCTTGATACTAAATCACCACTTGACACTAAAAAAATGAATGATACAATAAAGAATACTTTCGATTTTGAAGGCGCATTTAAAACTTTGGAAGGTGTTGTCAAACGCACACCGCTAGAATTTAATGCTGGATTATCGTTAAAATACAGTGCTAATATCTATCTCAAAAGGGAAGATTTACAAATTGTACGTTCCTACAAATTACGTGGTGCTTATAATAAAATAAGTGCATTAAATGCTGATGCCTTAAAAAATGGCATTGTATGTGCCAGCGCGGGTAACCATGCTCAGGGCGTTGCATACTCCTGCAAAAAGTTAGATATTAAAGGTGTAATATTTATGCCTGAAATAACACCTAAGCAGAAGATCAAACAAGTAAATATGTTTGGTGGGGATAATATCGAAATTGTTTTGGTTGGCGATACTTTTGACGATTGTTTAAAGGAAGCTTTAATTTATTGTGAAGAAAAATTGTCAACCTTTATTCCACCTTTTGACGATGATAAGGTAATTGAAGGACAGGCTACTGTGGCCATGGAAATTTTTCAGGATCTACCGGAGTTAGATGCCATAATTGTGCCTGTGGGTGGCGGTGGTTTAGCATCTGGTGTAAGCTCATATTTGCAAACAGTAAAACCAGATGTGAAAATTTTTGGTGTGGAGCCAATGGGAGCGCCATCGTTAAGTGAAGCCCTGAAAAATGGTGGACCAATAACGGTGGAAAACATAGAACGCTTTGTAGACGGTGCGGCAGTAAAAAGAATGGGCTGGATTACTTACAAATACTGTAAAGAACTGCTCAGTTCAACCTATTTAATTCCAGAAGGACAAATTTGTACTACCATTTTAAAACTTTATAATGAAGATGCTATTGTGGTAGAGCCTGCTGGTGCGTTATCTGTTGCTGCTTTGGAGCAGGTAAAAGACCAAATTATAGGCAAAAATGTTGTTTGTGTGATTAGTGGTGGCAATAACGACATTGAGCGGATGCAGGAAATTAAAGAGAAATCGCTACTTTTCGAAGGTTTGAAACATTACTTCATTGTACGCTTTCCACAAAGACCGGGTGCTTTGAAGTTATTTGTCAATGAGGTTTTAGGTCCGCAGGATGACATTACCAGATTCGAGTTTATCAAAAAAACCAATAAAGAAAACGGGCCGGCTTTAGTTGGTATCGAGTTAACCGATAAAGATGATTACGCAAGTTTAGTACAACGCATGAAGGACTTCAAATTTGAGATTATCGAACTGAACCAAGACCAGACTTTATTTGAGTATTTAGTTTAACGATTAAACCGTAAAGAACACAAAGTTTCTCGCAAAGGACGCTAAGTGTTTTTGATTTAAAAATTAATCACCTTAGCTATATAAGACCATTGACTTTAATGGTTATATATGTCTGAGGTGATAAGAAAATATGATATGAATTTCAAAGATTTAACAAACAAAACATTAATTGCTGATCATGACATTGATTGGGAAGAACTCGGTAATGGTGTGAAGCGAAAAATCATGGCTTATGACAACCAATTGATGCTGGTTAAGGTAGATTTTGAGAAAGGTGCGGTAGGAACGATCCATAATCATCCACATCTCCAGTTAAGCTATGTGGCTAAAGGTAGTTTCGAAGTGACCATGGGCGATGATAAGAAGATCCTCAATGAAGGTGATGTTTTCTTCGCTCCTACAATGGTCTTTCACGGCGTAGTTTGCTTAGAAGCAGGTTTGCTTGTCGACATTTTTAATCCGCATCGCGAAGATTTTATCTAAATCCTTGCTTCAATATCAGCATCTTTAAAGCTTACTCTTTCATCTTGATACTTGATTACTTAACATCTGATACTTAATGCTTAGTACTCAATATTCGAGACCTAACACTTGCTCTTGATACTTCCTACTAAAGCTAATCAAAAGTAAACCGTACATTCTTATAGCCCAGGCCTTCGATGAGTGGTTTTAACACATTAGTTGCATTGGTTTTGGTTTGGGCTAAGATGTTCGATTTTTTCACTTCTGCTGTAACCTGCTTCTCCGCTGCTTTATACGCTTCATCTACCAATCCTGCTTCACGGAAGAAAGCCATTTTGGTATCGTAAACCCTGGAGCTTTTGTGGTCAATTTTTACATAACAAATTTCGGGTTGTGGTAAATTTACTACAGCGGTGTCGGCGGCAACCTCAATATCTTCCCGTGTAATTTTAGTGAGGTCTATACAGCCAACAGCTTCGGCTTTCACAATCAATAATACACTGGCTACCGGTAAAAAATCCGTTTTATTTTTATGCTCCAGTACATCGCTAATTTGATAGCGGACCAGCTCTAGTTTGCCAATAGCCTCTATTTTCTCTACCAGAAGCTGATGTTTACTTTCAACAGAGGTATTGATGCTAAACTTTTTAGAAATAAAAAAGTAGCCAGCAACCAGTAAGATTAACCATGGGAGGACTCTAAAAAATATTCTCATTGTGCAGAAATTTATTCAATTTTCATTGTGGTGTGATATCGGATAAACAATTATTAATCCACATTGTGTTTTTAGGAATTTTTGGCAGTTGTTTTGTAATAGGCAAAGTACACACACAAATAAAACTAATCAACATGAAAAAATTTACCATTTTAATGCTTTGCATTGTCACACTGGGTTTGGCATCGTGCAAGAAGGAGGCGTTAGTTACTCCAAATAATTTAACCATAGTTAAATATATAAATCCTAATGATTGGCAGTCCAGTGCAAATAGGTTTACACTATCTGCATCGTTGATAGATAGTCGGATCGATCTACGAACACTAGAAGACGATGGGATTCTTGTCTATGTCTCTAGAGGAGACAATGGTGTTTATGAGCAACTTCCATTTACTTACGATACTCAGGCCTATAGCTATGCTGCAAGTGAAGGAAGAATAGATATTGATTTACAAAGTTCAGATTTCCAGGAAGCAATTCCAGATCGTCCAAGTACAGTAACCAGAGTTAAAATTGTGTTGATCGAATCATACCAATAGCCTCAAACTAAAATGCCACCTATTATAGTTTTTCGTTTTATATATTTCTCGTGTTTGATATATAAACAGGAAATGTAATAACATTATACTTAATTTATAGCTAAAATTCTAAAAAACGACTAATGTTCAACTGAACATGGTCGTTTTTTTTATGCTCCCCCCTATTTAGTTGTAGTGCCCTTACCGTTACACCATTTCTTTCCAGAAGTAATTCATCGTAAAAGCCCTTGTAATAAACATCTGTTACGTTAAAACGTCTACTACTCCAATTGTTATTAATCTCCGCCCATTCCGGGTAAAATGCAACAGAAGCGGCAAAGGTTTTTAAGCCAATTTTTTCTGCATCACCTCTTGATAAAACAACTGCATTACCTAAAATTTGCGCCGTATAAATGTGCTTAGGATGCTGATAGATTTCTGATGGCTTACCGGTTTGTAAAAGTTCGCCATTTCGAACAATTAATAGCTGGTCAGCGAGAAATAAGCCATCAGCAGGATCATGAGAAACAAGAATCACCGTTACACCTGTTTCGGCAGCCACCCTTTTGATATCTGCTCTTAGCTGGTTTTTCAACAACGCATCAACCTGACTGAAGGGTTCATCCAATAATAGCACTTTCGTATCGGCTACCATTGCCTTAGCGATGGCTACACGTTGCTGTTCGCCACCACTTAACTCAATAATTTTTTTATTTTGTAATGGAAGAATCCGGAGATGCTCCATAATGGCGAGGGTTTTCTCAGATTTCGTTTTTAGATCGGTATTGGAAAGTTGTGAAGCAATATTGTCGTAAACCTTGGCATAAATATTCAGAGAAAAATCCTGAGTAACCATTTTCATCTGCTTATGACCAGGAATTAATTGCTCATCTGGTCCCTTTACTTTTTTATTTTCAAAAAGAATTTCACCTTCATCAGTTTTTAATAAACCATAAATAGCTTTTAATAAAGTAGATTTACCACTTCCACTTTCGCCAATAATAGCGACAACATCACCTCTGGTAATATCGAAACTGATATTTGTTATTCCGCCAGCCTGTTCTGCGTGGTATTGTTTGGTTAAATTCTTAACGCTGATTATCGTATTGCTCACAAGCGTAAAGATAAAGCTTAAAGACTAAAGCTTAAAGATTTAAGCACAAGAATATCACACGTGTTTTTTGATAAAATTTTGCACGTGTAAACATATCAATGTATCTTTACATCAATACGTCATGATGTCAATAATTAGAAGATTATGAATACTAAGTTAACATTAACCATAGATGATTCTGTTATTAAGCAGGCAAAAGCTTATGCAGAAAAGCAAGGAAGAAGTTTATCTGCTGTTGTTGAAAACTATCTTAAGGCTGTTACAAAACGAGAAGAAAACGAACCGACCATTGAGGAACTTCCGCCTATATTAAAATCTTTGATGGCTAATCGTCCAAAAATTAATTTGCCTCAAGATTATGATTACAAAAAGGAATTAGCAAAGATGAGAGATGAGAAATATAAAAAATACTGGGATAATGAATAATATAATTATTGATTCTGATATCTTGTTGGACTTTCTTCTTCAAAGGCAACCGTTCTTTGATCATTCCTTAAAAGTTTTAACCCTTTGCGAAAAAGGAAAGGTGAAAGGATTTATTACAGGTTTGATTATATCTAATGCTTATTATTTGCTAAAAAAACATTTTCAGCACAAAATGATTATGAATGATTTCAGGCAACTACTAGTTTTTTTAGATGTATTAACGATCGAAAAAAATACTATTTTAAAAGCTATTGATTCTGAGTTTTCAGATTTTGAGGATGCATTGCAAAATTTCTCGGCAGAAAGTAATGCATCAATAAATGCCATTATCACCCGAAACATTAAAGATTATAAGAAAAGTAAGCTCAGTGTGTTCACTCCAACGATGTTCCTTGAAGCGCTATAAAAAAGAAATCCTGTTCCGCCTAACCGAAACAGGATTTAAATTATTGGTGTGTTGCTGTATTTAATTAAGGCCAAAGGTTACCCCAAAGCTCATATTCTTTAAACCAGCCTGTGCAGGTGTGTTAAACATATCGTTGAAATAGTATTTGGTAAATAATCCAAAGCCACCGTAACCAAGTCTGAAACTACCTCCGTAACGTACTGATTGAAAGTGATAGTTATCGTATTGCTTTTCTTTGCCACGCTCATCGCTAATCTGTTTAACTTTACCATTAAGCAGAAAGCTTACCTCTGGTCCTAAAATGAAGTAGAATCTTTTTCCCTTTTTACTTTCATTCGTGCGGAATTCAAAGTTTAACGGAATATGTACATAACTACTGGAGAAACGATTTTTAGAAAAAATTATGGGTTCATCTATATAGGTTAGCGTAGGTTGATTTTTTTGAATAGTGATATTATCTCTCAACCTAATTAAAGTCCAGTCGAAACCACCTGCTACGTAAACTTTAAAATTAGAGTTGAAACGGTAGCCGAACTGCAAAACATCAAATGAGAATGTACTCGTTTTGCCTCCTTTGTAATCCAAAAAATCATTAGCGGGAGATAAGTTGAAACTTCCATTATCAACTAATCTGGAGAAACCTAAATCAACCCTGGTAAAGGTAATTCCACCAACAAAACGGCCTTTTTTAACCTTATCCAAAGAGTCAGAATTTTTGGTAATTAAAGTCCCCCCACCAATCCTCACCGTATATTTAGCCTTCTTTTTGATCACTACTGTATCGCTAACTACTGTATCTTGTTGTGCAAAAGCACTTGGAGCCATAACACCGGCAAGTCCGCTTACCAAAAGTGTTGTAAAAATTAGATGTTTCATATGTTGTGTGTTGTTTTTTAATGAATGTTGAATGAGTGAGTGAGTTAAAGGTGGTTGAATCTATCAGTCTTAAAAATCCGCTAACTTGTTTTATTTTCTATTTTTCTTTCCTATTCTAAAAGGGCCAATGTTTACTACTGAAATAGAAGAATCATCATCATCAGTTCTAAACTGAATTAACTTATCTTTTCTTTTATCCATTGTGTTAACAATCAGATTTACAACATCACCAACATTACGGATTCCCTTTCTCTCTATGGGATAGCTATTGTCAATAACCTCATCTGCTAATGGCTCATTTCCGTTATTAGCGGCCAAAACACTTTCCTCTTTCGTTTGAAAAACGGCCTCTTCAATTTTAGTTTTGATATCCTTTTTAGGCGCTTCTGCTTTTGCGATCATCGTCTCCTGCTTTTGTATATCTGGTGCAGAGATCACTTTTTGGTTTTCAATCGGCTTAACATTATCTTTCACTTTTGTTTTAGCCAGCGTTGTTATCGGTTTAGCATCAACTGGCAGCGTTTTAACTACATCCTTAATTGGTGCAATGCCTGAAACCAGTGTATCTTTTGTTTGCGGTTCAACAATGACAGGATTTTGCCCTTTAGGTAAAACATTATTGGCGTATTGCTTAGGCCCAGATTTCTGTTGCTGATAAATCGAAATGCCAACTGTGGCAATTATTAAAACTGCGGCAGCAGATAACCAGTAGACAGGGATGATCCTTTTTTTCTTTGGTTCTATTTCGCTTTCGATGCTACTCCAAAGATCTCTCGATGGCGTAATTTCCGCATCTTCAAAACGGTCTTTAAATAACTGATCAAAATCTTTATCCTGTATAGGTTGCATAACCAAATCCCTCCATTTTTGTAATTTCCTCTTTTAATATTGCCCTGGCTCTTGAAAGCTGAGATTTACTTGCACCTTCAGAAATACCCAATGTTTCAGCAATCTCCTTGTGCGAGTAGCCTTCAATCACATACATATTGAAAACCATTCTATATCCATCGGCCAGTTTTTGGATTACTTTCATCAAATCCTGCATGCCTAGTGTTCCAAAATCAAACCCCGTTGATGGTTGTTCATAAGCTTCATCTATCTCTACTACTTTCAGGTTGCGTAAACTTTTACGGTAACTTTCAATTGCAGTATTCACCATAACTCTTCTAATCCAACCTTCGAAAGAACCATCGCCTCTGTATTCTTGTATTTTCTGAAAGATTTTAATGTATCCCATTTGCAATACATCTTCAGCTTCCATTCTATCTTTGGCGTAGCGCATACAAACGGCTAACATTTTAGATGAAGTCTGCCTGTATAGCAGTTCCTGCATCTTCCGGTCGCCAGCTTTGCAGCCCTCCATCAAATCGTTTATTGTATAGCTTCGCGTCAATTTCATTGTGTGTTTGTATATAGGAGATGGCAGATTACAAACAATGGTTACATGAGGGGAGAAAAAAAGTTAAATAAAGTTAAAACAGATTAATACCAATTGATTATCAATAAGATACAGTTAAGATATTTTTCAGGAAAGATATTGTTTTTTATTTGGAAAGCAAAGGCAGGAGCATTTTTGAGACGTTAGTCCCGCTCATTCGTTACAATCTTTTTTATACTTCTGTCATGCTGAGGCACGATGCATCTGTTTCATTGGTTGCAGATGCTTCGTACCTCAGCATGACAGCATATTCAAGGCTACGGCAGAAAAAAGGATTTCCACTGCTATCGGGTTTAATTGGCAGGGACTTCCGAAGTTTAAAAAGAGCATAGCGCTGGAAACTTTGAAAGTTTATAAAACACAAAACCCTGTAGGTTTTAAAACCTACAGGGTTTGAAATTGTATGACTTAATCACCCTCAACCTTTCTACCTTCTACCTTCCATCCTTTTTCACCTTAAACAATCTGAAATCCTGTTTATAAGTTAAAAAGAATGAGTGGTTGAATTGCAGCTGTTTATCGGTGTGATCTAAGTCGATATGCGGCTCAAAACGTACATCAAGATATAAGTGAGGAATCAATTCTTTTTGGTAGGCGTAACGCAAGGAAACAATGTTCCTTCCGCTTTGCTTCAAACCGTTGGTATATAAGTTACTGGAAACAGATTCATACAATGGCATACCTTTAATAGAAATGAAATTATTCCCTTTCCAATACGATGCAACTAAACTTCCCCATTTACTTTCTACGCCGGCATTTAACCATAATCCGAATCCACCTTCATATGCTCTCCTTTTGGTAGGAGAAAAATCTTTATAAACGGCAATGTAGTTATCGGTGTAAACCTGTTTAATATTGGTATTAATTTCTTTATGTAACTTTAATCCTGTAGCACCGTTAAAAACCGTGCTAATTGGAATTTCTTTTAAAACATCAATTTGCCCGCCCTGATGGAAGGCTAAAAATTGCGCCGGAAGACTAAATTTCCAACCATTATTTTCTGCTATTGTTGTCTCAGTTGACAATCCACCAATAATTTCTTCTTTAGCAGCCTCACCAGCGTAAATCATTTTTTGCCAGGCTATCCATGCATCAAGACTAAACTTTTTTCGATCAATTAATAATTGAGTTCCATATTCTATTGGTGTGGTAATTGTGCGTTCAAAGTTGTAAAGCGGTTCGATATATTTGTGTTGGATACCACCCTCTAAAGTTCCGAAAATCAGCGTCAGATTTCTTTTATGGTATTTCAGACTGAATAACGGCTTTGCATCTGTTATCCCATTACGCCCGAAATCTTTACGAATAAATGCACCTGCTGTAATGGCTAAATTTGGATGAGCGTAATAAACAATCTGTGGCTGCAACTGTGTTCCATAAAGCGTATAACCATCATGAAAGTCATTTGTATACTCATAGTTACGAACGTAATTCAAATTGTAAAAATTGAAATGAACTTCGTTGGTTAAACTACTGTCTGGGCGGATTCTATTTTCAAAAGCCGATTGATTAAACTGCGCCGAGGCAAAATATGAGGTAAATAAAAAGACAATAAGGAGTAAGGTTTTTTTCGAACCTGAAATTGTAAACATGAGTTTGGGTTTATTCGCCCAAATTTAGAATAGTTTTTTGGTTATTTAACCGCAAAGAACGCGAAGTTTACGCAAAGAAAACACAAAGCACCTCTTTATATTTAAACCTATACTTTATTTTTCAGGCGATATTTTTTATAAAGTTTAACAGCAATCATAATCGCCATCGCTACGCCCATAATTCCAATTAAGCCATAAATCCAGTTCACTGCATTTTTAAGGATGACAACAAACACAATGGCGATCATAAAAATAGTTGCCAGCTCCCGCCACAGCCTTAGTTGAAAACTGCTTAATTTAAATTGACCATTCTTTAGTTGCTTTGCGATATTCTGACAAATGAAATGATAAATCAGTAATCCAGCCACAAAACCTAGCTTAACCAGCATCCAATCCATTTGAAATAAGAAAGGGTTCAACGTTAGCATGGATGCGCCCGCAAGCACAGAAATCACCATTGCCGGGGCGCAGATAATTTTCCACAAGGTTGTTTCCATCTTCACAAATTGATTCAGAAGGATGCTTTTCTCTGGCTCAACCTTATCATTCGCTTCCGTATGATAGATAAACAAGCTTAAGATATAAAACAAACCAGCCATCCAACTGATTACAAATACAATGTGTACGGCAAGGAAGTATGGATAATATGGCTGAAGGGTTTCGATCATTAGGTGTTAAAGAAATAATTTTTAATCTAAAATAAATCAGAATGAGTACCTAATCTTAATAAAACAATTTCGTTTTCTTCTGTTATTTCGAACCAAATA
>Ga0265798_10000956_pt1 | contig 46247 bp, 45 predicted proteins | sample P3T30metagenome_FD_192430 | JGI IMG/M metagenome (GOLD analysis project Ga0265798, IMG submission 192430) | Plant litter microbial communities from East Loma Ridge, Irvine, California - P3 T30 | ecosystem: Environmental > Terrestrial > Plant litter > Unclassified | place: USA: California... | reverse complement strand
TCGTTGAATATTTTCCGACAAATCATGTTGTAATGGTTTGCCGGTTTCCGGCTCGCCAATGCTAGGCACAGCTTGGTTCCGCCTGCAACTGTCACGTGAACACTTGTCCCTGAAGGCTACAACTTTATGCATGGACAGGCGATAAGATCTTGTTCAAGAACCGAGCAGCGAGTGTCACTGCGTACGAAGAGGGTTAAACGTTGGATGTGAAGGTTGGTCGTTCACTAGGAAACCTTTGTCGAGCTACCGATGTGCGACGAGATAAGCTGCCCTCTTCAACACGGGAAAGGCCAGTAGATATGTGATCGATACCGTGTCGCAATAATTGTATAGTATAGAAATACCAGCTACAGGTATATTAGCTAATAGAACAAGAGAAATAGTTTGGTAATGTTAGAAAATGAACAGGGAGGATCCTGACAGAAGCCATGCCAAACTCAATACAGCGTGCTCGTTACTGACCCATGAACAAGCACGTGATGCCTGTTCGTACATGCAAGTGCTCATCTGAGTAATGGTAAGGACTCGGCGGGTTTCCTACCTGACCTGCAAAATTTGCAATGCATATATCGTCGACCCGTAAGTCAGACTCAAGTCTAGTAACACAAAATTTCGGCTTCTTCATCTCTATTCTGGCCTCTTTTGCCCGTATTTGGAGAGGAAAAAGTCTCTTGATCTCTTCTGTATCCCTCTGCAATGTTTACATGTCTGATCAACATGGAACTGAGAGGGATCTTAGTAAGATTATCCAGGCGCGAATTCGATGCATACAATACAACAAAGACACTTTTGACAAGGCCCTCGTTTAAAGTGTTCATCAAGTGACCTTGTGTTGGCATTTCATCGAAAGAGGAAGATGATGTTGTCACCATTTGAGACCTATATCCTGCAAACTATAATAGAGCGAAGGATGCCCTATCCAGTATCGATTGACTCAAAGCATAGGGGTGGAATTGTGTGTTATAGCCAGTCTGAGGTGCATACACCTCATGGTAATCAGGCAGCGGAATCATCCTGTGTTTCTAGTGTGTGAACGTGGCGAAGTCTAATGCCCTCACAGTGCTTTCGGATGTTTCTGCTAGGTCCAAAGCTTCCATATTATCCTCATAATTCTCGGAGTGGTAAGTAAAAGAACATGTGCGCTTGCTATTTGACGCTGATGAGCGAGTCTCGCTCGTAGATGGTGGGGAAGGAAAAGCTCGTCGTTTAGGTATTGCAGCCGCGCTGGCCTGGCTACTTTCTGCTTTGGAACAGGCTGTGCATGCCTTTGCTGCTTCCGTCTCAGCCTCAGCCTCAGCCTCAAGCTCGTTCGCTTTGTGACTTTCCGCCTCGTTCACCCAAAGAAAGCCACCGCATTGCTCGCCACAGGGCGCCAGACATCTATCAACTATAGCATATCATGCCAGTTTCTACCAAGCCACAGAATGGAGTTACACTCTCGCTTGAGAGGTGCACGTTGTTTCTTGGTTACATGACGTGCGGCACGAAATCAAGGATCGCATTTGCCTAGTACATGTCAGCTGCAATCGCACCGGTTTCTCGCCACGTTGCTTATCTTACAGCGCCAAATTCATTTACAATGCTATCCCCTTGTTGTTTCTTTTCATGTTTAGCGGGGGTTATCCTGGCGTGTGTGTGGGATGATATCGATGATTGGGGGTAGTGATGTTCGAATGGTAGCGGGCTGATGCGGGAAGGCCCGAGCTTGGGTCCCGCAGCTGACCCGAAAACGATAAATTGCTGTGGCCCAACCCGCCCGCATCTGCATTCGCCAGTGAACGAGTGGGTGGGACCCACTCGATCCGCATCTTGTATTGACCATTGGGAGAGATACTGGCGCTCATCCATCTTCATCCATACTGGCTACCGGAGTTCAAAAAAAGATCCCGTCGCTCGCTACCCGGGTGAATCGCAGGCACCATGTCTCCCTTCCAGCCCCCAATTCCACGCCCCTCACATAATTGGTGCTCATTCCGGGGAGTACCAGCAGGGATAACAATGCTGCGTTCGGCCCGTCCACTCTCACTGACACTTTTCCACAGTTTCTTGTCCATGACAAGATCCGACGTGTAGCAAATATGCTCCTCCGATCAGCTAGAAAGATCCCGCCGTCGCTCGCACTTCTTCTAGTCTTCCTGGTCTTCTTGGGATGGCAGCTCAGTCAGGGACCGAGCCACGAGGAACTCTCTCCGCCTGCATCCGCGCCCGAAGGAGAGCCGCCTGTGGAACAGAAGAAGCCACGAATTGCTGTTGTAACCTTCACCACACAGCAGCAATCCTACATTCACCTTTCCATGAAAAACAAAGATCGTGAGTGTAGCCTTATTTGCACACTACTAGACGCATAATCTGACACCACCATCCATCAGACTACGCACGCCGACAGGGCTACGACTTCGTTGCCGACTATGAAGCACACTCTTCGACGGGCAATCCGGTCTACTGGAAGTTCGACATGGTCGAGAGGCTTGTCAAATCTGGAAAATACGACTGGATATGGTGGATAGACTTCGACACGCTCATCACCAATACTGCAGTTAAGCTCACCGACATTATCGACACCGAGCTGCAGAACGCGAAGAACCCCGACGAGGTCGATTTCATCTTCTCACATGACTGCAACGGTCTGAATCTAGGCTCCTTTATTGCCCGCGCACATGACCGATCCCTCGAGTTCTTCCGCCGTGCACTTGAGCTACACGACGATCCCAAGAAGAGTTACAGCGAGCAGGATGCCATGGTTCAGCTCTTGAAAGAGAAACCATACAGCGATAGAAACGTCGTGGCGCCGCAATCAACATTGAATGCCTACCCCGAGGAGATACGGTGCTTTGAGGATCCGGACGGCGAATGGAAGCCAGGCTACTTTGTTATTCATTTTGCAGGAGCCTGGGCACACGTTGAGGGCGAAGATCCAACGGGCCAGCTCATGAAGAAGTACGAGGACAAGATCCTTTGGGGTGAATGGGAGAAGTTCTATTGAGGACGGTTTTGGCACGGGAACCTCTAGAAGGGCTCATTTTCGTCTGTTCGCCATCAGATTTCGGTTGGTACAGAGTTTTGGGAGGAAAAAAAACAAGATATCCAGGGGCTGTGAATACGATGATGATTTTCTTTTTCGATCTTCTCATGTTTCAGCACTTTGCTTTTTGTGACAATTTTCGTTGAGGATAAGTTGAATCTGAGTGCATGGTGTGGGGAGCCAGAATGCTACACTAGTCTTCACATGCGGTACTGCTATTGCTCGCGGTGCTGTGGACGTATCGCCGCAGTAGGCATACGCGGTTTTGAGCGATGTCGTCGCAGTAGAGATCTGACTGGAGATAACTGGCCCCAATCAGACCTTGCCTAATTGAGGATAGCAGTTTAGATGAGGCAGCAGCGATCTTACCCGTCCACACATTGTCTTGTTTTGCTTTGCGACGAGCTGTTGAGCTGATATCGCGACATTGAATTGTACATTGCAAGGTTGACCCAGAGGGTTATTTGATGACGTTGAAATTGCTGTTGGCTTGTGTCTGATGGTACGGTTCAACTCCACACGACTACCAGTCCACACCTTGTCACCACATGTTCATTGAAAGCGCGTGTAATGAAACGAAAATGAAGTTGGAATTAAATTGCTACCACACTATGCTACTACTGCTTCCTGCTCTGGACAACCGACTTTCCGCCGAAACCAGGGCCAGGCTGAGCGCCTCGACCGCTAGCGAGCTTGACAGTGAAGGCACCGCGCTCGATGGTATTGACTAGGACGAAGCCCGAGGGGAACAGGAAGTGCGACCAGGTACCCACGAACTGGACGATGCCACCAACAGAGTCATCCTCTGGGTAAATGTCGAAGAAGCCCTCTACAGAGACACTGGCACCGGTGGGGTCTTTGCTGATGGAGCTGACGTCGTGTACCCAGATGCCGTTTCCGTAATTGCTCTGGTAGGCGAGGCCATCGACAATGTAGAGGTTGTGGTCGATGCCCTTGTTGTCTGTGGCAAAGAAGGTGCCAGTCCATTTGGGGCTGCGAAGGTCCGTGAAGTCGATAATGTGAGTGACGGGACGGCCAGACGCAGCTGGTCCGACGGCCTCCTGCTCGTCAAGCTCGTCGTTGAGCAAGACGTACTGGTGCCAGTTGCGCTCAGTCCACCAGCCTTGGTGGCAGTAGGTGGCGCCGGGGTAGGAAAGCGTGGAGATGACCTCAGAGGCAGGGTTGCCGTCCTTCAGGGTCGAATCGTACACGGTGACGGTGTCCTCGTTGTAGCCGATGCAGATGTTGCGTCCACGGAACCTTCGGTCGGGGCCGTTGTACGTCACACATTGAGCATCGTGGACGTATCCGTCCTGGCTAGCGCAACCCGGCGATGTGGGTTTGCTGGGGTCGGAAAGGTCAATGTACTGTAGACCTGACTGGCATGTCTGGTTGCGGGGCTGTGCACCAACAGCTAGGATGTACTCGTTGTCCCAGTCAATGACTACGTTGTGTGTACGGCCAATGGGTAGTTCGTCCCACAAACCGACAAGATCAGTGTTAGGGTCAAACGTCTTGGGGCTCTGCGGGTCAATGTCCAAGAGCTTCTTCATGTCGAAGACTGCAGGTCTGTTAGTAGTTGTATATATCTTTTGTTGTCAGATGTGTGTGTTAGCTTACTCTGGACATTGTGGCCAACAGCCTCGGAACCAATGATGACCCAGTCGTTAAGAACACGAATCTCACGCCATCTCGAACCCACACTCTGTGCTGGTAGACGACCCAGGTATTGGATTTGGCCGTCGGAGAGGATCTCAACAAATGCAGCTCCAGAGAATTGGCCCACGATACCGAACTCGCGGCCATCAGGGGCGGCCCAACCCCAAGAGGAACTGCCTTGGCCTTCAGGTGCACCCATGTCGACGTGACTGACAAAGTCATACAGGTCCATCTAGACAAAGTCAGTTGTAAACCAATCATGGGTTGAAATGTACTCACGTTCTTGCAACGGAATGTCTGGCTGGCATTGCCTTGCTCAACGACAGCTAGACCATCCTGGCAGACGACGCGGTTGTCCTTTCCACCTCCCCAAACTCCCGTCTTCGAGCTCTTGTAAGACTGCCACTGGCTAGAATCTTGCTTGCCCTCAACTGCGTCATTTTCCCATTGGCTCTGTTTGGGTATATTAGTGTCTGACGAGAGATGCGCGAGCGAAAGAACGGGCGTGCCATACAGTCTTCAGTTCCATCAACTTTTGATGGATTGCACCAGAAGCATACTCTGATTTGGAAAAGTGGGCAGCTTGAACCGCAACGGGTAAAGCTAATGCAGTGAGGGAAAACTTCATCTTAGCTAACAAATGGAGTGCAATTGAGCTTGAATGAGCACGTTTCTTCGACTAAATCACATGGTTATATATACTAGCCATAACCCACAAGGTACACGCTCTCATCCAAGATTGTTGCACGACCGCACAAATGTCCAAATCCATGTGGACGTCTTGGTATTGCCACATACTCTGGGCACGGTTTGGCATTCATGCTCTTTGGGGAAGGTCAGGACTACCGGCATACTAACTCTTTACGGAAGGTGGTCATTCCAAGGCCATGTTAGCCATCGCCAAGCACCGAGGCTCTTAACAAAGTATATGCTACGGGACCAGAGACATGTAAGCCTGTACCAAGATTTGACGCCGAGCAACACAATTGCCAAATTTCTTTCGCACATTCCAATTCCGTACATGTAATTCCTGTTATCTCCTTTCAATCCTGGATACGATCGATGGCCTCCAGTTATCCATATTGTTTCGGACGCCAAGCCACACAGGCAGTTCTTGGACTTCACCGGCGTGGCGTAGCAGCCACCAAGTCACATTCAGACACCAGCAAGAGCCCCATGGGTATTCGCCGAGCAGAGCATCCGCTCGTTACGAGCATCTGTGTAGGTAGTCAGACATCGTAGGATTTGTAAATCACGTCCACTTGGCGCATTGAAGATATCTCGCGCTCTCGACATAACGCGACACGCTCTGCAATGCTCGTCTGAGAATCGGATTGCTGAGCTCAGGTTACCCAGAGAATCGTAAGGTCTGACGAGATTTGTATGTCAAACCTGCTCAAAGTTGGAGGGAGGTACGAAGAGAGGTCATCTGCACCGCCTGCAACATCGAGGAAGGCTTCAATCTGCCATCCGCAGTGTTTCAGATTTGAAAAAGCCCGGAAGGAGCCGACAGTTCCAAACTTGTAACCATCGGGATACACGATATTCATGATTTCCTTGTCAGAGATGTCCCAAGCCCGTACAGTCTCCAGAGAGTTCTGGTGCTTCCTTAACGCATTGCCCAAAAGTTCCCACGAGTGTGACGGCCAGTTGGATAGTGGATTCTCATCGCTGCCGAAAGGTTCCCACGCCAAAGTATTGCGGATGTACGTGAAGTTTCGAAGAGCCTTCATGGCGGAGATGATCTGCGTGACAGCCGTAATGTCCATCATTGTGTCCATGAGCTTGAGACTCTGGATCGGGCAACTCGAGTTGGGGATACTCCAATTCTCGAAAGGCGTTGTTTGGTGGACACTATCGAGCTGGAATACCTTCAGAGACGGTAGGCGAAAAACCGATGATATACTCTCGACTGAAAGATGGTTACTAGCGATTGTCAAATCACTAAGATGACCAAATGGATTGACGGAACTGCTCAAATACGGGTGGGTTGCAGAGTCGAAGACGGACATCCAACCTACGCTCCAATGCTCATCATCTGGATATCCTTCGGGCCAAACAGAGATGTCACATAAGGACAGCGTTCGGATGTTGACCGCGTTTGCGATGATCTGGGTGAATTTTTCTTTTTGAGAGTCTGGGTGATCGAAATCGATGACATTGGCACTGCAAGAGTGAACATGGAGGGCTAGTCGAGGAGTAGCAGTAATCGCCCGCACTTTAGCATGGGCATGAGCAGAGACTTGGTTGTATAAAACTTCTTCTGCAATACGCCTGCAGCGCTGATCTGTCTGGCAGAGCTTCGCGAGGGCAGCGGGATTGTCACGCAACTCCTGCAGTATATGCAAGAGGAGCTCTTCGGGTACACCGCCAAGGCATGCTTGCGGGTTCTTTGGTCCAACAGGCATCTCTGGTTCGTGAAGGACTTTCCCTGGCGTGGAATCATGGCTGACCTTGACCGAAACCGAGACGGATCGTGCGCGCTTCGCAGGGCTAGACGCGTACGAGATCGAAGCGCTGCGCTTCGGGTGAAGCGGGGACAGCTTCATGGTGGCTGTGCACGCAGTTGAGTATCACAGGGGGCACAAAGAAGTGACAGAACTTTCTAAACTTACAATTTGGCACACTTGAAGGTGTTGGCCATGTGGTACACACCGATGGTCGCGGTAGTAGGTGGGGGGATCGAAGGTTTAAGGCCTGAAGGAGCGAACGGATGATAACAACAACAACAATAACCACAACAACGCGCATGGGCCAATGAGAAGCTTTCGAACATTTGGCCTCGTGCATGGATGTTTTTCACAGTGAGGAGTGAGGACCCTGATCGTATACGCCTGATTAGGAAAGAAAGCGCCAATCATGAGTGCGCGGGAAGTGCACGGGAAGTGAGCACGAAGGGGACATTCAACTCACCGCTCACAGGAGCGTTTGCAAGAGGACACACATGCCCCTGTAATTGGACGCATGCGCGGTCGATGTGAGTATTACATTGACCGCTGATTTGGGAGAGGTACAGAAAGTTCAGATGAGATTGAATGATTTCTTGGCACCGCTCCTACATGGCCACAGCACTGTAGCTCTTCTGCTTCAATGGACCTCTGATATTATTGTTTAGTCACCTTTCATTCTATGTAGCGTACATCTCCCACGTAATACCTTCCATCACATCAGTCGAATTCGAAATGTTTTTAGCATTTCAAGACAAGATCCCGTTTATCCTGAGAGAGGCGGGGCTCTATTAATATTGAATTCGTCCATGTACAACTTCTTAAGCAATCGGCTCTATGAGACTCGAAAGCTTCAAGCGCGTGTATGACTTACTTTACGAGATGTCTTTTGGACTATTCAATTGCAAGGTAGACATGATTTCAACAATTATAGGAGTTAGAGAGTTACTATTTTTCAGAAATAGAAATTCGTTCACATGAAGCACTCGCAGCGAGGTAGATGATTTGCACAAACGGTGCAGCAGAACACACATGAACTCTCAATCTTGGGATTTCGGGGGGAAAAAACGCAGGACATGAGTGTAATTTGTAACATAGGAAAAAGAATAGCTAACGGTAGGGATAAGAAGAGGTGTTTATATCAACAGCAGCTACATTACGTTTAAAGTCGAAGTGCTCATTTCACGAAGAAGTTTCAGTTCTCCATACAGAAGACAGATGTCATCATCTTTCGCAGACCGCCAGTTAGGACAGTCATAGCAATGTGCGACTCTTCTTTCCTCTCTCTTCTCCCAGCGAACCACCGTCCATAAGTACAGCACCCTCTTGTTATCAAAGTTTGCTGGCTCTCGCACAAAAGGGAACAAGTATGCAAGCTGGATTATCATCCCTCAAACCCATGTTTCGTTTGTACAAGAAGTTTTAGTAAATATATCAAGTCCAATAGCAAGATAATTCTGAAAATTATGGGAGATAAGAAAAACAGAGGAATGCAATCATCAATTATCTATCTTTCAGAACAAGGACAAACCCATGTGTGGTGATCTCCTTTTTTCACTTATCCATATCGATTTGGGAAGATGGCAGGAGGTTAAAAAGGAAAAATAGGAGATAACTGTTTGTATATCTTGACCATCTGACAATTGCTACTACGGTAATGTCGAGATTCTGTGGGTCTGCATGTAATAGTGGTTGTAGGGTTTTGAGAACTTTCGGCAACTGTTTGAGAGTCCGCGTAAATCGTCATCGTTGGGCGTGTTTTTTTTTTCAGAACAAAACAGTATAAAGAGAATGACACACATGCATGCACATGAGACATGCGAGATTCTTTTTAAAACGCTCTCAACGGGATCAATGGACATGAGAAGAATGTCATTTTTCTTTTTTGCGTTCTTTGTTACAGAAAATCACAGAGGAGCAGAAAGAACAAGAACACATACTGTGTGACATTGAGTTTTTCGAGAACAGGACTTGGAAAAGATTATGCTGTAGAGTTCGCATCGGGTGAGGGAGGAGTTTGTATATCTTCTTTTCCGACTAGCTAGCAGTGCCGTTACACACCTTGCCCCAAAAAGGTACGATTCTACCGTCTAGTAAGCTTTGCACGCATTACCAAGCTCAGAATAGTGGCAAGAATCAACACATCATTTATTCGGTTTACGTGACCATCCAGAGGAGCTACTAAAAACTCCTACAAGCTTTAATTACAGCTCGTTGTGTTCATGAGAAGCATCGTCCAGAACTTCCTCCACATCAATCTTGACCTGCTCCGACTCCGCTGCCTTCTCCTGCTTCACCTCTGACTTCTCGGCAGCGACTAGAAGCGATTCGGGTAGCTTCTCCTTCTTGCCTTCGCCCATGCGAATAGCATCAACCCACTGCTCAACCTCCTCGACGTCGAAGGCGGTGCCGGAGTACTTCTTATACCATGCCCGTTTGCCGTTGGTGGCAATGAGGTGAACCTGATCAGCGCTTCCGAGACCAAGTTCTGATAGCAGACTTGCAGCAAGAGGGTTTGTCGATGAGACACTGAAGAAGGGGAACAGGTGGCTGCCTGAAGCATCGTACTTCCTATGAATGGAAGCGAGGGATGCGACAGCGGTGTTGGCAGCTTCCGAGGTTTCATCCTTGGGTAAGAGAGCCAGGATGCACGTCTTACTTTGCTCATTCAAGCATATGGATTGAAGGTCTCCCGATTCAGAAAGAAGAGGGATCGTAGGCTTGAGTTCTTCTTCGGGAAGGACGATGGGCTCAGGTGTGTTCTCATCCTTGACATTCGGGTCGGGCGACTCAGTAGGTACGACAGGCTCTTCGACAGTTTCATCCGTTGCTGATGCGGCGGCTGAAGACTTGTCTGCTGACTTGTGAGAAGCAGAGGCCTTGGCGAACTTGCTCGAGGACTTGGACTCCTTCTTCGTGTCCTTTTTTACCTTGGACTTCTTCTCCTTCGGAGGCGGGCAGTCAGGGTTTGGTGGAGCGACCTGGGACAGGAATTTGACCATGGATTCCTTATCGGCCTTGCCCTCATGCTTGATGGGCGTGTCTGAGCCGGCGGGTATAAGAACCAGGGTTGGGAACTCGGTTATACCGTACTTTTCGACAGCCGCCTGCTCCGACTTCTTGACTTGGGCAACAGAGACGAGTCCGGCAAAGTCAATTGCTAATGCCCTCATTGTAGCGCTGACAATGCCCTTCTCGCTGAACAGGATAGCCTTGGCGGTGTCCTTGTTCTCCTGTAGCCACTCATCCAGGTTCTTGTCGTTGACTCTCTTGACCATGTTGGGCACCTTATCCTTGACGGCTTCAACGATGCCCTTGGCGGTACGTGGGCCCTGGTAATCCTCGACTGTGGGCTTGCCTGGCTTCTTGCTGGGCCGAACGAGCTTGAGGGTAGGGAAGCCCTGTACACCCATCTTACCACAGAAGGGCTTGTTCATCTCCTCATCGCAGTTCACGGCGGCAACCTTGGCGATGCCGTTGAGAGATTTGGCGGCCGTTTCGTAGGCGGGCTTGAGGTTCTTGCAGTGACCGCACCATGGGGCGTAGAATCTGGGATTGTCAGAATGAAACAAGGTCAGGAGTGAGGACATCATCTTACTCTACAATAGAGGTGTAGTTTGACTTTGCAATGACTCGATCATAGTCCATGCCACTGATCTGGAGGACGGCGCTGTTCTTGGAGTATATGCTCTCGGCGTGTGCGTTTAGGGCCAGCGCGGCCGTGGCGGCGAATAGGGTCGAAGTGCGAACCATGGTGATGAATTGTGACTGTCGGACGCGTAGGTAGATTTGGAAGCAGGCAGAAAGTGGCTGCTACTGCGGTGCTTATACCCTCACATTGCGTTGTTGCCAGGTTGGCCTTTTCAATCACTTGTAACAGCTTGCCATAACCTGCATGGCCATAGCTGCAATGCGGGGAGACAGGGATCTACCAGGCACCCGCACCATCACAACACCTCAGGATACAACAGATCCATTCGGCAAGCCAATTCAATGGCCTTGATTGAACGCTTGCACTCTGCCGGATGAATTAGACGAACAGTCGAGAATATACGACATCACACTTCGTATTCGGGTGCGCACATCGCAAGTGGGGGGTTCAAGTGCTATGACCGCATCCCCGTTCAAGCAGGTGCCTGGAGCCTCACCACGACTCAACCCATCGCCGCGCTTCCCACGTCGCGCATAAAAATATCCACCACCAAACATGGCCGACAAAGTGCCTCTAAAGCTGAAGGGCTTGCAGCTCGCGCAATGCGCAAAGCGAGCTGCCCAGCTCGAGCGGCACATGCCCATCATGACCTACTGGAGTGAGTATCGCTTGCGCGTCTGTTCGTACCGACGATGCATATTGACTGCAAAATAGTACGTTTCTATATGGTGCAAAGGATCATTGCCGGAGGGCTTCACTCGGCCGACGATGACTGTAAAGCCTATACTACCGATCTCATGGAGAAGCTCGAGCAGGCAAAGGCCGATAACCCCAACGAGGATGCTTTGCTCGACGATACCGTCGCAAGCGCCTACTGCGAACAGTTTGCCCTACAGACGCTTGGGAAGGCGGAGAGGGAGATGAGAGAGAACCGAGTCAACGGGTACGCATATATCGCCTTTCTCCAGCCTCGCCGCTGGAGCTAATTCGTGTCCATAGACAAACTGCCGATACGCTTCTCGCCGCCTCTACGTTCCTAGAGATCATGTCGATATGGAAGAACAATGATACCGACATCACTTCCAAGACAAAGTTTGCCAAGTATCACGCGCTGCGCATCGTCAAAGCCATCAAAGCAAACGAAGACCCAAATGCGACAAACCCTGTGCAGGAAACCCAGCAATCTGAACTTACATCGCCGCCTGCCTTGGATCCAGACGACCCAGAAGTTCAGCGCATAAACCAGTCCACTGCTCCCCAATTACAACCGAACCCATACCAGCCCTACGTCGAGACTGCGCCGAATACGTCTGCTCGACCCTCGCCGAACCTCCCCTCTGCACCTACCGGGTACACACAAGCATCACATAGCGACGTCTCGCCCATATCACAGTCAACCCCGTCGCGACAGGGTTCTGTTGTTTCGATCGGTGGTGGATACTTCCCCAAGACTGATCCCCCTACCTTTACAGCAGAGACAACGGCACCAGGCCTTCCAACAGCACCTATGGATATCGACCCGTTAACGTCATCTCAACCGGGGAGCCCCCAGGCACCACAAGCATCTGGGATCTCCAACCCAGCAAGCTTCTACCAAAATGCTGCATCTCCACCACCGGCAGTTCCACCACCCCAGCAGCAAATGCCCACTCAAAATTCCTTTCGATCCCCTCCCCAGTCTAGCCATGGTATGGCGGCTTCGCCCGCTCCTCAAGTTCCTCAGAAACCGCAAAATCTTGTCTCTAGCCCGATAGTCTCTCCACAGAATTACCAGTTTGCTGCGCCAACACCGCAGCCACCTCAATCCCAGTACGCACCACAGCCGGGTGGATTCCCGCAATCCATTCAGCAACAGTATTCCTCTGCGCCACACCAAAACCCGTTTGCCCAACAGCCTCCTCCACCTCCTCAACAGTATTCCCAAGGGCCTTTCAGGAACGATGAAGACTCTATAATGGCCGCGCAAAAGCATGCCAAATGGGCTATTTCCGCGCTAAACTTTGAAGACGCGGATACTGCTGTCAAGGAGTTACGCATTGCGTTACAGGCCTTGGGTGCGTTATGAAAGCATAAATCTTGTTAGCACATCTATGCGACTATATCGGCTCAAGTATGATGGCTTCTTGCCTCATCCCACTATTTAGTACTACCCCAATGCAACGTGTGTATGGAAATATTTGCCGGACTTGTTTTGTCCTATACCCACTTATTATATATATAACTACCATTTATGAGATATCAGAGAAACGAGTAGAACTATGGAAAATTCAAAACACATTGTAACCAAGTCGCATCTTTGTGGACGCGACTCAGCTACACATTTCGCTTTTGGCTTCTCATTGTTTTCAAAAGCGCCTTGTGGGTTTTACTCAAACAGCAACATCAACATATATAACAGGCGGGCTCATCAGTGCCGAAGGTCAAGACGGCGAAGAGGAAGAGGTAGAGCAACGTCTAGGGTCAAACGCCATGGACCGCACCAGTGGCATTAATATATGGGTAGAGAACGTAGTTTATCGATCATTTCGATACTCCGCTTGGCGTGCAGCGATGGGCTTCAGGGTTGTGAATAGTAGTCATTTGTCTCGTTCACAGCGCTATATAGAAGCCTGTGACCGTATGTGGAGCTTACTAGATGACAACTGTAGGTTACGCTGAGACAACTACGTAAGCAATGCAAGGTGTTCAAAGCTAGCTATATTTAGAACTTACTTAGATAGAAGCATGACAGTAATGATGATAGGTGAGCGCCCTTCTACGCAGAAACAAGGGTCACTCCCTATGAATAAGCTCATCTGACCCCCCTTCTACGTTTGGTAGATTGTTTTCTAACAAAGACTGCAGATCTTCCTAGACTAGTGGCGGTCACAGCTAGCTCTAATGGGGAGACATAGTACAGAATATCCCGTCGCCCATATGTAACTCTCGACTCTTGTCCTAACTAATTGTTCTTCTTCGGCATCCAAAGATGAAAGGTGCTTTCGCAAGCATCTAGACACTCTTCTTTGCATAATGCAAGTCGATTTGAACTGCAGTGGATTGTCATCACTAGAACAGGTGCTCGATATAATGGATGATGATATTATTATTAGCTATATTGTAGTTCTCTGAGTGTCCATCATCGCGAGCTACTTTCACCACCCCTTTTTTTCTGAGAGCCCCCCAATTATGGGATCCCTGGTTCTTCCACCACAGTGCATTCTTGTACTGTTCATGACGCTAAACTTTAATCCAGAATCCCTAGTCTATGAGCTTGGCGACTGCAACGCAGCCACCCGCTGCAAGGAAAAACGCGCCGACTGGTGGTCCAATGCATGCAACAAATGCTGTATAAACAGCTGCAGTTGCTAGTCCACTAGTCGGAGGACCAATGAGCGTCTCTGCTCCAAGAGCAATTGTTACGCACCCAGCAACTTTACCAATCCCTACAGCTGCTGCTGCAGAGACGCACGAGACGCAAGTGGTCGAATCAGCGCACTTTTTCACGCCCTTGTCCTTTACTTCATCCGTTTTTATCTCGGTGTCAGCTTGTTGTTTTTTGGTCCCGATCTTTTGTCTGATGCTCGATTGAGTCTGTCGTTTTTCAAGTCCTGTTCCAAGATCCATCAGATCGTACAAGAAAGAGAACATGCGATGTTTGGTGGTGGGGTCCAATGCTGCAAGGACCTTGTGGGGCTGGTCCAGGAAAGTGGTCCATTTGGTAGCATCGATGGTCGAAAAATCCGTCGCGTTGCGAAGTTCTCCGATAGCATCTGCACTGACACCGGGATAGCTTGAAACTTCCAACTGGACCGCGGGGATGGCAGCAGCGAGCTGAGCGCCAAAGGCGAATGATAGAGCCAATGTTGAGAAACGCATGGTGAAGATGTTGCGTGCTAAGACAAATTATATGAGCAGAGGATTTGCTTGAGTGGAAGTGTGGTTGAGTGGAAGAGTGTACTGTTGTTTGGAGATACTGGATATCATACCAGCCAACGCTGTGAACTTTATAGTCTTTGATATAATCTACACGTGCCGTTGAGCTTTTCCGAAGCACACTCTTCCTACTGAGAGAGGCTCCATGCTCCAGTGAGTTACAGGAATTTAGTCCTTCCTCATCTCTAAGCAAGGATATAGGACCGCGCACGAATACAACACCAGATAGGACCCGCACAGATATAGCACCATATAGGACCCGCACAGATACAACACGAGTATGGTCAGCATCCTTCATGTTGGATGCGAAATACGGTAATAGGAAAGATTTTGGGCCGAGGGCTTTTACAAAACAACAAGTTTATTGGATAGCGCAAAGATAGTGGGCAGCATAAAAATCTTAGACTACGGAATTATGCTATGTCGCGTAGAGATACAGCCTCCTACTTGAACAGATCATTGCTCTGCGATCTAGTGATAAGAAGAGTACTGCATCGTTCAACTAATACATAGCAACTTGATTAACTTCTGTACTCAGTCTTGCCCATACCATGCAAAGGGACGCTCAAAATTCATTCATGGGGGCGGAGGAGAGGAGGCTATAGACTTACTCAGCGTCTTCTACAATAGGACTAGGGATATATTTTGTGAATGAAGCAATTACGACGGAGGTGCTTTTCAGATAACGCGGAAGAATTCTACTACTCGTACAGGTGGAATAATGACAAAGCTAAGCTAGTACAGGAAATGAGAGGCTAGAGCCTGTAAGCAACTAGAGAAGCATCAATATACTTGATCGCCAGGCCCGAAGCTAGAACAGTTGGTTGTGCTTACCCCGTTTTACAAGCTAGAAGTAGCATAGCTTGCGTTATGAAGATGGTAGGGAATACCTATATAAGCCTACATTCCTTCCCATAACAGAAGGCATCATCTACACAAAGTCACTCGATTACAGTCTCTTTCCGCTTTTGATCAACCAATCACACAATTGTTCAACTATCGCCTCCTCCCACCTTTGATCAATCAATCAATCACCTCGCTTGACCAGCCATCTCAAACTTATCTTATCAAGTACTTTTTCACCCGTCTTTCACCAAGCAATTACTAATGTATTCTAGAGATGCAATCTCTCGTCCTGGTCGCTGCAGCCCTTGGTCTCGCAATGCCTGTCATTGCCAGTCCTCTCCAAGCAAGAGCGTTGCGTAATGGCCTTCTCAGTTGCAATGCCAACATCTTAAACCAACAGACCCCCGAAAATAGTGCAAAACTGTATACCGCCCTTTGTATCAATGGTCTTAAATACCTACACTCAAGTGCTCCTGAACTGAGTTCGGGCGAGTACATCGGAGCCTGCATTCAGTGCCCCAACAACATTGCCTCCAGCCAAGTTGGCGACTGCCTTTTCGTTTATACTGAATAACGTAGGGTAGAGGGACAGTGGCAAGGATGAGGAAAAAGAAGGAAGGTCTTGATGCGATAATAAAATCAGGGCGTAGCAATCAATTCAAGCGTATGTCGCATGATAGAGAATGGTGGAATCGAGAGGATAGAGGAGAGAAATTTGTACCTAATATGACTAAACCACTGCTTTTCGATTCTTTTGCGAAAATTTTGTGAGAAATTATATGACTTAAGTTTTTTATTGCTATACAGAGGTATTACAAATCTACAAACGTCTAAATAGGTAATAGAGCCTCTAACTAGTGAATATAAAAAGTTGTAAAAATGATATTTACACGTAATCGCACGTAATTGTACTAAGCTAATAGTTAGCTTAACTTAGCTCTATATATGGTCTTGGAATGCTACTTACAGCATAATAAATACCCCTCTAATAAACTATAGAAGCCTCTCTTAATTGAGATCTATTAAGACAGTAACTCGTTCAGGGGATTGCAATACAATAAGTATAGTTTGTAGGCCTCCTGGCCTGTAACTTATAGTTGTATTAACTACTCTACCAAGTCTCTGCAAGAACATGAAGGATAGATAATCGTGATCAGTTTGACAAGATACTAGCTATTGAGAGTATCTAGGCTACAATCAACAATTTGGTGCTCATTGCCGTTAAGGCGCTAGTTGATCAGTGCGTTGGCGTGTCGGTTAACGCCAAGATGCGTCGTGCACGTGCCTTGAATCCAAGTCTTAAGAACCGAAAACCCGAGCTCAACCTTTCTACTAACCTGCACACCACAAGGGCAAATTGCATATAGTCATGCGTCTAGGGAAGTCTCGCACAAGCTGTAACACATGATACAGCGGTGACGATGGCGCCCATCACACCTCTCAATGCTGTGGATATAACCGAAAAGGCGCGGCGAGAGCTGCTTCTTCTGCTCGAGGGTGTAAGGTAATATCGACGTCGCACAGCGCTGCACCATCTAACACGTGCGGATAGATAAGAGGCAAGAAAAACCTCGTGCTTGAGAAAGCTCTCGCTGGACCGCTCAACTTGCTTGTTAAGTTTTCCACTCTCCAGGAATATGGCGTTGACAAGCCCTTCTTCCTGGAGAACGACAACGTCGACTTTTCACAGCGCAACATCGTCTTTCTCGTCAGAGGCGAAAAGGCAAAGACTGTGATGGCTGTTGCCGGTAAGTGAAGCTCCAGCTTCCTTACTTCTCTCGCCGCTGTGTCCTCAGGGCGAAACTATTGGGTCAAAAAGTAGGCTAGGCAGATTCAACCCACTCTGCCTTGCCAGTCTTGATCCCTAGATCGAACATAGCGCTTTTATTGGATTGCCTATCATCACCATATAGGAACAGTCTATTGTACGGTGCTAACATTGTAGTTAGACCAAATCAAACGTATTCGCCGAGACAGCCAGATTGAACATGAGTTCTCCATCTTTTGGGTGCCTCGTCGCACATTGACTTCGGATCAACTGCTTGAAGAAGCTGGGGTCTTGGGTGAAGCTAGTGTGAGCGAGTGGCCACTATTCTTTGTGCCTCTTGCCAATGATGTGCTGTCGCTTGAGCTTGAAGATGCCGTATCAGACTTGTATCTTGTACGCTGTGTCGCGCCTCCAACATCGACTTGATGCTAACTATATGTAGAAAAAAGACCCAACTGTAATCTACCTATCAGCCAAGGCACTCATGCTCCAGCAGCAGAAGTATGGTCTTTTCCCACGTATCATTGGCAAGGGCGACAATGGCAAGCGTCTTGCTGACCTCCTCATTCGTATGCGCACCGAAGTTATGGCAGGAGAGACATCGGCCGGCGGAGGGCCATCGTTTCTCGGCTTGACTCCAAGCTCAAGTATAGACAGTCTCATCATTATTGACCGAGAAGTCGACTTTCCTACAGTGCTACTGACACAGTTGACGTACGAGGGCCTCATCGACGAGGTCTTCAACATCTCTGCCAACCAGACAGAAGTTGATTCTTCCGTAGCCGGCGGCGCAGCACCTCAGCAAGGGCAGACTGGGTCAGCGTCAACAAGTATGAAGCGTAAGATCATGATTGATCCGAAAGATTCCTTGTACGCCGACCTTGGCGATGCAAACTTCGCCATTGTGGGCAATCTGCTCAATCAAGCTGCCCGCCGCCTACAGAGCAGTACAGGGCGTGACCAGCTTGCCACAAAGACGACGTCTGAGCTGCGAGACTTTGTCGCAAAACTACCTGGCTATCAGGCTGAGCAGGCAAGTCTGAAGCTGCACACCAACCTCGCGGAAGAAATCATAAAGTTCACACGCACCGACATCTTCACGCGGAGCCTCGAAGTACAGCAAAACATAATGTCCGGTGCCGATCCCACAACCCAACATGACACGCTTAACGAGCTCATCAACCGTGACGTCCCCCTCGCTGCCATCCTCCGCTTACTCTGTCTCGAAAGCACCACAAGCGCGGGTATCCGCCCTAAAGACCTCGAGGCCTTCAAACGTGCGATCATCCAAGCCTATGGCCCCCAACACATTCTCACGCTCGCCTCTCTCGAGAAAATGGGCCTCCTTGCCCCTCGGGGTGGCGTAAGCCTTGGAGGCGTAGGCGCGCCCGCAAAACCAGGCAGCGTAACAAACTATACACCCCTCCGCAAGAGTCTCAAGCTCTGGGATGACGATGTAAACGAAGCCAGTCCCAACGACATCAGCTACACCTTCTCTGGTTACGCGCCATTGTCAGTCCGTATAGTCCAATCAGTCATCCAGAAACACACCTTGGCAAATACGATCAAACCCCCGTCTGATCCCCGGGCCAGCGCCCAGGCAAACCCCCTCGCGCAGGGTCTCCGCATCTTCGACGACGCCACAAAGTACGTTCGTGGCGCTACGTTTGATGAGACGCAAAAGGGAGAGGAAAAGGCCGTCAAAGCGAGGCAGCTGCTTAATGGAAGTCAGGGCGAGCGCAACAAGACTATTGCCGTCTTCTTCCTGGGAGGCGTCACGAGAGCTGAGATTGCGGCACTGAGATTTGTAGGCGACAAGCTGAAGGAGAGCGGCGGCGAAGGAAGAGGCAGTCGCATCGTTGTTTGCGCGACGAATGTAGTGAGAGGTGAGCTGCTCGTCGGCAGTGCAGTCGAGACGAATAGGTTCAAGGTTTGATGATGACGCATGGCCCGTGGTATCTTGTTAGGCTGTACAGAGACGACATGTGCGGAACTGGTTTGACCACATCTTCATTAAGATTACAATCAATGTCATCTGAGAAAGTGTGGACTTTGTTCCATGTGACTTAGTTCCATGTGACTTAGTAACTTCCACAAAACAAATTCATGGTAGGTGGATATAGAGCTACTCGTTTAGCTCTTCATAGTCCTCGACCCCCACCCTGGAGAAGACTGATTGTGTAGAAACAGCACTTGACGAACCAGTTAATCATAGTAGCTGGATACATAGCCACTCTATTAGCTGTTCAGACTCTCTTTACAACACCGTGGAGAATACCGAGTGTATACATCACGCCGATTGTGTTCATTGTGCATAAGTATATAATGAAGTCATTTCAATTTCCTTTCCGCTCTCTCCATGTACCTAACTCGTGAGTTACATAAGAGACATGACCGCCTGGCTTGCTTTTTCAGACATCCGTTACGATCGTTTCGTCAGGCATCGTCGTGAAGGTACAAAAATGACTTTTGCGTCCCCCATGAATGCCGGGAACCCATGAAAGATGAAGGAACCAAACACACCAAGTCTATCGTTAAATGCTGCAATAGATGAAACTCCGTTCGCAGCTAGCAGTCTGGGTATCCTGCACCTGCGCTCCTCCTTGCTGACCGCCCCTGTGGCGCTCCTAGTTTTGCGATGCGCTTATCGGGTGGAGAAGGCCTTAGTGACAACGCGCTTGAGAGCAAGCTCCTTCTTCTTCAGGTCATCAGCAGGAGCATCCTCGATCTCGAGCTGAGCCATGGCGTCAGATAGAGCCGACTCGATCTTCTCCTTCTGGCCACGCTTGAGGCGGATGGCGGTGGTGGGGTCGGAGACCATCTCCTCAACGCGGGAGATGTACGACTCAAGCTGTTGCCTCGACTCGAACTTCTTGCTGAAAGCCTCGTCGCTAGTCTTGAACTTCTGGGCGTCGTTGATCATGTTCTCGATGTCAGACGACGAGAGCTTACCAACAGCGTTGGAGATCGTGATGTTGGCGCTGCGGCCAGAAGTCTTCTCGGTGGCGGTGACCTTGAGGATGCCGTTAACGTCGACCTCGAAGACAACCTCAAGAACGGCCTCTCCGGCCCTCAGGGGAGGTAGAGGGGCCAGAGTAAATTCGCCTAATGAAGTGTTGTCTTCGCAATTGACACGTTCACCCTGGTAGACAGGGAATTGTACGGTCTGCTGGTTGTCTTCAACTTGATTAGCACATGGCATGAAGGAATGAAGGCGGATTTACTAACCTGCAACAGTGGTGAAAGTCCTCTTCTTGATGGTCTTCAACAAAGTCAGCGGGTGTCAATATGCGAATGATTGGTAATACTGACAGGTACAGTCTGTCCACGGGGAACGACGGGAGCGAAGATGTTGCCCTCCATGGCTACACCAAGAGACAGGGGAACGACATCGAGAAGGAGAAGGTCAGCTGTCTCTGCCGAGGTGGCCTTTCCGGAAAGGATACCGGCCTGAACGGCGGCACCGTAGGCAACAGCCTCATCAGGGTTGATGCTCTTCTCGAGCTTCTTGCCGTTGAAGTAGTCACTGAGGAGCTTCTGGATCTTGGGAATACGGGTGGAACCACCAACAAGGACAATCTCGTCAACCTTATCCTTGGCAATGTTGGCATCCTTGAGAACCTGGGCAACGGGGTCCAGAGTGCCAGCAAAGGCCTTCTGGTTCAAGTCCTCGAAACGAGCACGAGTGATGTTGGCGTTGAAGTCCTCGCCGTCGAACAGCGAGTCGATCTCAACAGTGGTCTGGGTGGCGTTGGAGAGAGTACGCTTGGCACGCTCGCAAGCGGTTCGGAGACGACGGAGAGCACGGGCATCTCCAGAGATATCTATTCCGTTGTTAGCATCCGTATGAAATGACATCGCGAAGTGACTCGAGTAACTCACCCTTGCTGGTCTTCTTGGTGAACTCCTTCTTGAAGTGGTCAAGGAGGTTTGTGTCGAAGTCTTGTCCGCCTAAATGGGTGCTGGGAGGATGTCAGTGATTTTTTAACTTGGGAGCAACAAGAAGATGAACTTACTCTCCAGCAGTGGCCTTGACAGTGAAGACACCGCCCTGAATGTGGAGAAGAGAAACATCGAAGGTACCACCACCGAGGTCGTAGATGAGGACATTCCTCTCCTTGTCAGACTTTCCAGAACCAAGACCGTAGGCGATAGCGGCGGCAGTGGGCTCGTTGATGATACGGAGAACGTTCAGGCCAGCAATGGCACCGGCGTCCTTGGTGGCTTGACGCTGGTTGTCGTTGAAGTAGGCGGGGACGGTGATGACGGCCTTCTCGACCTTCATGCCGAGCTTGGTCTCAGCAACCTCCTTCATCTGTGGGGTGGATGTTAGTTACTACCCCGCGATCTGGGCTGGTGGATGTGCGCAGTCGTACCTTGACGAGAACCATGGCGGAGATCTCCTGGGGAGAGAACTGCTTCTTCTCGCCGAGGTACTCGACCTCAACGAGGGGGCTGCCGTTCTGGTCGACGACCTTGAATGGCCATGACTTGATGTCCTTTGTGACGGTCTCGTCCTCGAATCGGCGACCAATAAGACGCCTGCAGAAGTCAGCACACTGCCCGCATGTGCGCCATGTGTTTGAGTTGACTCACTTGACATCGAAGACAGTGTTCTCGGGGTTCATAGCAGCCTGGTTCTTGGCCGCCTCACCGATCAGACGCTCCTCGCTGGTGAAAGAGACGAACGAGGGAGTGGTGAAGCTACCCTGCTCGTTGGCAACTGTAGGCAAGCACTGTTAGGAATCCATTATCGCGAAGATGGATTAGGGGGACAGGGGGCGCATACTGATCTCGACATTTGTGCCCTCGTAGTTGGCAACGCAAGAGTAGGTCGTGCCTGGTATTATTGTTAGCACATCCCACTGTGGGGTAATTTCGCGAGTGTTGCGCACCAAGATCGATGCCAATGGCACCCTCGTAGACTTCGTCGCTCATATTTGCGGTATGTGTAGAAGGAACAACCTGAAAATTGAAAAGCAGGAAGGTGTTGGAGAGAAGGAGAAAAGAGGGTTGGGAATCTTTTTTCGCGCTTGCTTAAAGGCGAGCGAACAGAGAAAAATTGGCCTGGCAGGGATCGCTCGTAGTGTCGACGACGGCGCTAGGCCGACTCGGTTATTCCAATTCGCCGGCGCTTATCGATACTCTCAAGAAACACCACCCAAGCCCGGAGCTGATTTCAGATATGCCTGCTGACTGTCTGGCTTTGAGCCGAGACAGCCTGACACTAACAGCGGTGAACCAGAACAGTTACAGGTCGTTACACCGCCACACTAGAAAGACAGACGCTACAAGTCCCTTCATCATGGCAGGGACCAATATTGCCTCTAGTCGCCACAGGAATAATCGGAAGCTAGCACGTAAGCTTTACTGCAGCATCTTAATCTCAAATCCGGAGTTCTTGTCGCAGATAGATACAACAACATGAGACTGTAGATATACTTGCTGCACGGTGTTGGTACTGTTCCAAACACGAATTGTCATACCTTCGACACATCTGTGTAACCCTGTCACCACTCAAGGCCGTCGACACCCATATAATTTTGCAAAAGCTGATTCTTTGCTTACCGGGGAAAAATGCATCTCTACCCCATTGAGATAATCCTTGACTAGTGCACAGAAGCACTCAAGCTTTACTCGCCAAGTAAAGAATTGCATTCCAGATATACCAATGACATTGCCAATACTCCAACTCACATTAAGGCTACATGTATTCCAGAGTGAAGTCTTTACAGTGTCCATTCAACCTCCACATCATGTTACTTTCCTAGTACCTTACAAACATCCCCCTCCCTCAATTCCCCCATCCACCACGAACCCTTTCACGTACCAATGATGTTTAAAAAATACATCAAGCTTCCTGCGTAACCTTCCAGTATCATAAACACTCTGCAGGTGTCTACAACCATTCGCATCCGTCCAGCTCTTCTCGTCAATCCACTTGCTATCATCCTTCCCACCTCTCTTCCTCTTAAACGCCATACAAACGTTCCATGCTTGGTCTTTCGTTGCACAAAGCTCAGATTCCACCAGAGAGGTGCTAGCCACATCGATGGCGACATATATGGTATTCGGGATAGCTGTGCCATTTTTGCTGGGATGGAGAGATTAGTGTGCAATTATAATGTCCCCATCTATGGTAGCGAATTTGTTTCGGTAAGTCTCGTGTGGGTGTGGGGAAAGATTTTGGACTGCGGTAATGGCCAAACGGCGAGTGGAGAAGACACCGAGGACGCGAGGAGCCTTCGTACTGAACACGGAACCCTCATGGGTGACTATGTAGAGGGACTGAGTAGCTGCCATAGCATAGATTAGATGGCTAGTCAGAAGGAGAAACAGGAGAAGCTTCGTTCGATGTAGATTGAAAAGGGTACGATTAGAGCATGCAAAAGAACCTGAGGTATTTGAGTGGTTTAACATAGATGACTGAATTGGCACGGCACAGCATGCGGCGCAGTCACACTGACGTGGCAATACATGCATGTGTACTGCTTCACAATGTCAACAGTGGCATTGGCATATGATAAAGAGGCCTTTTCGTGCAGTGATATCGATTGTATCTTGCAATAAAGTTAGAGCCCATAGGGGCCATGTCGTGTTTTCTCATCTTGAAACTGTTCGCTTGCCTCAACGCCAGACTCTTTATCCCTAAAATCGCAATGCTCCTTAGAACGCCATAATGTCCTTGATGCCAAATCAAAGCATGATACCATCACCCAAGCCTGCCTACGCAGACCGCCTCATCCCTACACCTTCTCGTCATGGAAGACGAAGCTGATATCCCTCGGCCTCTGCTTGTTGTACCTTACAAAGTTCTCATCTCCCGTTGGTCTCTCCTTCTTCGTATTGCTGGTAAGCATACTCTGCAAGCTTACACATACACTCTCTACGTTATGAACCGGAGACCAGCCCGAACGGTCGAGCAGGTCGAGGCAAATGATGCCATTGGAGTAGATGTGCGGGTGCCAAGGGATGGGATGAGTTTCGTCGCGAAGGAACACTACTTCGGGAGCCTGTTTGGAATATCAGCCATCTCGTCAGATATTAGGTTTTGGTGACTAGGCATGCTTACTTCGATGGGATACTGGGGACTGAAACTGAACTTCAATCTGTAGGTCTCGCCTTGGTAGATGGGGTTGGAGTCGATGACTTGGATGTCCATGAGCCAGGTTTGGAAGTCATCAGCCTGAATAAGCGTAATGCCTGGTGGTAGCTTCTCGTGCATCTATTGCTAACATCAGTCAAAGTACTCTTCCAATATATGTCGCTATAGCTTATGCCTGGGCTATTGGCTACGACGCCTCAGCGAGAAGGGACTGGGATGACAGCAGACTGCCGGACTTCGATGAACGGGAGGATGATTGTACCTTGGATAACTCCTATGGGCTTTGTTAGCATACGCCCTCAGAAGCAAGTGTAGACGCATACCTTGCCTAACCGCTTTGACGCGAACATCTTGTACTCAACAGCGCCCTGCTCTTTTGATCAAACCGGATTTTGTCCAAAGAATAGTCGTGTAGTCTTGGTTTCTGCGCGCTGCACAAGCCTTGGTAAAGGTCGTGGCTGTCTGTTGTTTATGAAGGCGCGATCCGGGGTGCAGCGGGGGAGGGGCAGTCGGACCTGGCAACAGCTGCCGTTATTAGGATAGAAGTAAGAGTCGTGCTAAAAGAGCGACTAGGAATGTAAAGCCTTCAACAAAGATCCGAACACAGGGTCGTGAATGTTTGCGTGGTTGCTCGGTACCCGGCTACGTGATTCGACGTTGAGGGACGCGGGCTGGTGACGCAGGACAAGATGCGCCTAGCCAGGCTTGGAACATTCACGAGTGCCTAGGTACGTACGCGGGTTGGCACGTGATGAACAGGTTATCCACTTCCAGACAGGGACCCCGTACTTTATAAGGTCTACTCTACTAGAATCACTAGAGTGTGGAAAGAACAGTGGATACAAGCTGCTTCGCAAGCACAGTATGTGTTCAAATATTGCACATGTCTCATTCCCATGATATCTTTACGCGCCATACGCCGCACCAATAGCTTTTCCAGCCAAGTTATAAGCACCCCGCATAGCATACTTGCAGCCCAGTAATGATGCTTCAAACGCAGTACAAAGAGAGAAAGAAAATGCTCCAAAGAAGTGGCTGCAAAATTAAGAGTAGAACGCGCCCTTCTGGAAACTCTCGACACCCATATCGCCCGCCTTGCTCTCAACCTTGGGTCCGACCTTGTCCGACACCTTGTTCTCTACCAATGTAGCAGTCCTGCTGGGTGCACTGCTGCTCGTCATCGTCTGTGTTCTGCTGCCAGCTAGGCTTCCGCTTTGGCTTCCACTGGTGATCTGCGCAGGCGTCTTTCGCTGAATGGTCTCTAGATAGATGCCGGGCAGATAGCCCATGCGCCCGTCTCTTGAGCGGCACTTCCACCATTCAGATGCATTGCCCATAGGATCGCTCTTGCTGAGTACAGCAACCATGTCTCCCTTCTTTACTGACAGATCCATGCCTTGCATGTTGGCGTTGGGGGTGAAGTCGTATAGCGCACGGCAGAACTCGAGCTTGTTGGGATCGAGGGGTTGGCCCGCTTGAGGGCTCTCTAGCATCTTCCGTTGTTCCTCCGCCTCTTGTGATCGTGCAAGTGCCTTGATGAGTTTGCCCATTAGGTACGGTAGACCGAAAACAGCAAGCATGAAGACAATGAATGGCTTCTTGGAGGGCTTCGCGGGTGCTGGTGAGCCGTCAGGCATGCGCCCGTTAAAGGCTGCGAAGCTTGCAGGTGTCAATGCGGTTGCGTCGGCTGGCAGCGGTCGTCCGGTGAGTTTTGCAATGGCTGTTCTGATCCATCGCATTATAGTATAGATGCCCAATACTGAGCCGAGGGTTTGTCGCAAGTTTCCAAACTGCTCTGCAACGGATACCATGGCTATGACATGTTAGCAAGTAGTGCAGTAAAGAGAAGAAGGTAACCGTACCAAAAAAAGACGAGTGCGTCGCCATATATGTACTCTGCAGCATCTGCGCAAAGCCTCCGAATGCACCGTCTATGTTCTCGATCAATTGGAACGTCGCCGCCGTGCTCTGGCTGAACGACTGTGTGAGGCTGCTGTTTGGATCGCCGGGCATGCCTCCCATGCCTCCGTACATGCCGCCCATGCCCATACCCATGCCTCCCATGCCGCCATACATGCCACCCATTCCTCCCATACCACCATACATGGAGCCGTAGCCTCCACCCATGCTGGAATATGGCGAACTATAGCTGTTCATGCCGCCGTAGGGCGAACCGTAGCGGTTGTTCATGGATGAGTAATTGGTCGCGTTGCGGTTCGCGACTGTGCTCAGGGAGTCGGGTACAGATGGTAACGGGGGCGCGTTCGAGGATGTTGTTGGTGTCGCACTTGGCGTAATGCTGCTATTCGATCCCGTGAGTCCTGTGCAGATGTTAGTCGCGGCTGCTGCTGACGTTCCGAATGCGAGGCGCAACTGACCGACCGAGGCACTTGTGGCACCTCCGCTCGTCTCCCATGGCTTTGGCGGCGATGGCGACGACATGCTGGCCTGTCTGCCTCTCCGGCGCTCGTATACGCAACCAAGCTCCTACTGCCGGAAGGGAGTGGTGAGTGCCGTAAAATTTGAGGATCTGCGGGTGTCAAGAGGCTGACGGGCGATTGGCGGCGATTCGACGGAAGCGACTTCTTGCGGGGAACCAGACGCCGGCTGGGATCGTAATCACTAAAGAGGCGGATCCGCGTTTGTCACGTTCCGCACGGGCGAGGAGTAGGTATCGCAAGGAAAAAAGGAAAAGGAAAAGGCGCAAAGGTGTGCGCAAAGGATGAAGATAACGCGGATGAGGAGAGAGACGTCGATGCCGTCGGCGGGAATGCGGCTGGCCTTTCACGAGTGCTGAGTCGCGACAGACCTCGGTTTCTTGACCTCGCTTTGGCAAGCCCAACCGTCAAGCAACCACAAGCCGGCCACTTCGCCACTCCAATCTTGCATCATCGGCCCACACCGTCCTATCGTGCATTTCCGCCATACAAACAGATCTCCTTTTAACTATTTTACTCGCACTGCCTCGTCGTAGTGGCCTGCCTGTGTTTTTGTTTACCCGGCCTAAGCCTCGGCATTTGTGCTCTCTCAAGACGATCACTTGTCCCCTTGGTCTTTGATGATCAACGCGCTGCATTTCACACGTGCTTGCTCATCACGCTATTGTATAGGATATGTACATGCGTACCCATACATACAAACATGACCCCATCTCCACTAAGCACCTCTTTCTCAGCTCCCAATGGCAAACAGTGAATGCGTCCAGCTATCCGGATCATACGCCACCAGCTTCCTAACCGCATCATCCGTCATGCTCTCTGAAAAGTCGAATCTGTTATCCAGTACCATCGCTGTAATATGTGGATAATGCCACACGACTGCAAACTTCATCGTCTTCCCAACCGGTCTGCTGAAGTAGTTTGAATCACCCCCTTCCAAATTACCTTGTCGATGCATCGTCGACTTTGCGCGTTCAGCTCCGTTGCTGAGGAGCTCAAATGCGTCGAATTCGCCGCAGCCCGTTGACCAGCAGGAGCAGGGGATGTTGTTGCGGTCGTTGCCATACTGAAGGATACGGGGAATCGCTGCATTGAGGAACCAGTATGCTGGGGCGTCGGAGAGGAGCCCTTGGTCAGTGCCGCGGTTGGGGTAGTGGTCCATTTGGAACTCGATAAAGAAGGCTTTTGAGGAGCCCGACCAGCCGTCTAGCATATGTTAGATCTGAAAGAGGCCGATTGACAGCAGTACTCACAATGAGATGTCGCATTGGGTCTCCAGTATGGACAGTCCCCGTCGCATGCTTTATCGGAGAAGACTATGATTTCATTCTCAGACGTAAGAATCTTACCATTGAAAGGCAGGCTCTCTGCTGCGACTGTAGTGCCCTGTGGGTTGACGTAGCTGAGTGAATTTCCGAATGCACTGAGCCGTGTCAGCTTCATGCATTGTTAACAAAATGATTCAACATACTAGTCAAACGTGCCGGATTTTGACGGATCTCCCAAATTGGCCAGAAAGATGAGTCCGGTTGCTTTAGCAGGTGAATTCGACGTGTAGTATGCAACTCGGCTCCAATCTGAGCTTTGCCTCTTCGCAACCGGCACTGTAGGCTTCACGGATGAAGGTTTGAGGCTGACAAACGCTTGACCATTTGGGTCCTCGTAGTCTGGATCGATTTTGCTGCTGTCGTTTTCTTCATTGCAAGGACAGTCTGGTTTTGATGGCCCATGTGTAGTTGTGTTCCTCACCAAGTCTGAACAGTCTCGCTGGTCGATCGCTCGACGACGATTGTAGAATGGCACCGTAGTCCGCTTCTGTATCGAGTGTGCTTCGCTAGGGAGTAGATAGACTGCCAGCTGGGAAACGTTCATTGGACCGCGTAGATGTATCGACACCTGATACTGTTAGTACTTTCGTAAAGATAGCTAACATTAGTTTCACCTGTCCAAATAGTGGTGTGAGTGGCCCTACGCCCGGGTACTTGACACGTTCATGATTACATATACCCGTACGCGGGTCAACCACACTGGTACGGTTGTAGGCGCCAGGCTGGCTGATGTTGCGGTAGGTGATAGCCGAGACTTCGGAGCAGTACTAATTGCCATCGGAGGCTTCCTGAGCGGTACCGCTGCATAGCTGTCTGGCCGTCTTGCTGTACGCGAAGGGAAAGAGGAAGACTGCGCCGAGTATTGTATGCTTCATGTCGGATGATTGAAAAGTTTTATTGATTGAGCAATGGGACACGAAGAAACGTATGTAGCGTTGGAGTAATTGGTGTAGAAGAGTGCATTGTATATGAAGAACTAAATAAGCTGGCATACTGATAACACATGCAGGAACCCCGGGCGGAGAGTAGGGGAAAGTGCATTCATGTTGATAGATCAGTAGGAGCAATCTGTGTAACCACGACATTCACACGAATGAACCATCCTGATTGGCAACTGACCGGTTAGCTGTTCAACCAACTAGAGTTACATTGCGCCACATTTAAAGATGCTGATACAGTGAGAGGGCTTATTAGATCTATGAACAGCGTATAACATCCCCATGGGAGTTTTCTGGTGTCAAATCAACCAAAATGATGGTCTACTAGCAATATCGGCTACCTGCTTTCAGTCAGTCCATGTTGCCTCTAGAAAAGTCATAGGATGAGAAAGTAGGGGGGAACGCATGTCAGAAAGTCAAGTTGAATGCACCGGCGAAGCCCGTAAAGGCCCGCCTAAAATAAGAGGTACCAGAAAATAGTAATGAAGTTCATCATTATGCGATGGACAAGGCGATGAGAGATAGAGGAGCGTACCTTGAGTATTGCATAGCCAGCATGAGCAAATAAAGCCTACAAACTAGACAGGAGTCTGATCTGGCTCCGACATTGGTAAGTTGTGTTGATGCCTTCACGCGTAGGTGTGAGGAGGTAAGGTCGATGGTCGCAGACTTTTTGTCGAACAGGAGCTTGGACGCTAACGACGCACGGTCCACCACACACCTAGCCGAGCCGCGACAAATTACTGCTCAATCGCGAACTTCGCATCCACGACTTCAAGCCCACCACTCGCTCCCGTACTAACCGATCAGCTCACCGTCCGGCACAATCATCGAAAATGGGTCGTCTTCACAGCAACGGAAAGGGCATATCAGCCTCCGCCATCCCTTACTCCCGCAACCCCCCTGCGTGGTTGAAGACCACCCCCGAGCAAGTTGTCGACCAGATCTGCAAGCTCGCAAAGAAGGGTGCCACACCCAGCCAGTAAGGAAAATCGAGTGGCAGGTGAATTGAACCTTGTGCTGACGGAATTGTAGGATTGGTGAGATCCTCAGGGACAGCCACGGTGTTGCGCAGGTCAAGGTTGTCACCGGCAACAAGATCCTCCGAATCCTCAAGTCGAACGGTACGATTACCTCCTACACATGAAAGCGCACGTCGACACAGCTCTGTCTCTCTGTAGGCATCTGCGCGCTATATAAACTTGCATTTGTTGGTCTAGGCTAACATTTTGCGTATAAAGGCCTTAGCCCCGACATCCCAGAGGACCTCTACATGCTCATCAAGAAGGCCGTCGCCGTCCGCAAGCACCTCCAGACCAACCGCAAGGACAAGGACGGAAAGTTCCGCCTTATTCTCATCGAGTCCCGTATCCACCGTGTAAGTTGCATCTCATGTGCAAGTAAAGTCCGCGCTAATGCTTCAAAGCTCTCTCGTTACTACAAGACCGTCGGTGCCCTCCCCCCTACCTGGAGGTACGAGAGCGCCACCGCCTCTACCATGGTCGCATAAGCAGATCTTGGATTGGCGTGGCTGGTAGTCGTTGTGGAAGACATTTAAGTGGAGTTTCACGGGCATGGATGCTTGCTTTACGGATACCTAGCAGGATCACGATATGGAATGAATCAAAAGCATCACCTCGAATTGAATATACCCCATCTGCATTCAAAGTGGTTACTTGTGTTTGCGTGCCACATGCGATACGGTTTGGTCATGTTACTGTGTACGATGCTTGTTTCCAGCTACTTGATTCATTGTAGGGCTGGACTTCACAACAACTTGAGGACAAGCCAGATCTTCCTCTTAGTATCAAGCACATGAGATGTTGCTGACACTACTCTATTCAGATCAAACAAAAGGCCAAGTATAAAGTCAAGTCAAATCAAAAGCAAGAAGACAGTCGCCAGTACTGAGGCTACACCAAGAAATGACGAACAATTTTTTCTACCCAATTCTATATTACTCTAACTCCCAAAAATCGTAAATAGGGTCTCCCACTGCATACCCAATCCTATTTATATCTCCTCTCTCAAAGCTATTTTACCCTACAATCCATCCATCCAACTAGCACGAATTCTCGCAAGGACCGCCAGCAGCGCAGCAGGTGCCGCAGTCTGAGCCATCGCCAAAGCCACAGCTAGCAGTGCACAAGAAGCACGCAGTCGACTCCTTCCTGGCGACCACGTGGGCGAGGGCGGCCAGCTTGACAGCATGGTCGGGCTCAGAGAGGGCTGGGATGGCGGCGCGGTGGTCGATTTTGGGGACGACGGTGAGGCCAGCGGAGGCGGTAAGAATGACGGTGGCAGTGGTGAAGATGGTGGAGACTTTGGGGTGTTTATCAGTAAAGGAGAAGGGAGGGTAGGAAGTAAGGGATCAAGGTGAGGTACTTACAACGCATGTTGGCCGTTGGATTGTAAAGTTGTTTGAGCTGTGTGTCTGAAGTGGAATAGTGGTGATAATGAAGAGAAGATGTTGATAATGTTTGTATTTCCACATCGCAGTACCCTTCTCTTTATACACATTCTACTTCCATTCTCCTTGTCGAAGCTCGGCCTAGTTTCTAGCCAAATATGACCAGGTTGACCCGAGTACCAAAAGATGCGGCATTTTTACAAGTGATGATGTTATAGAAGATGGATGTATACTCTGCATTGTCCGTTGCCTAAGGAATTCCTCTGTATCCTCGAACAGGTAGAAAAGTATCCTCAATGCGCGCTAGAATACTGATGTGCGACATCGAGGTTTCGGGATCCTCTAGACCCGGCACAGGCACTATAGTGACAGCTATAGAAACAACAAACAAACTTCGAAGTGAAATTGGAAGTACTGGGGGCGAGCAATGGGCCATGCTTGCTGGTCTCGTCGTTGGCGTGTTTCCTTCCTCACAATCACCTTCTACATCGCGGCAGCTAAAGACCGAAAAGGGCCGCAAGCGTGATTGTTGTCGCAATATTCAAAGCCGCGACAGTAGTAGGACGCGCGCATAGGTGTTGTGACTGTTTCTTTCTGTATTGACATGGCAACAGGACGTTATGGAACAAGGTCACCGAGATGGTTACGGCTGTTTTCCACGAGAAAAAGATGGATAATGCCTTCGGAAGATAACAGAAGGATACTCATGCGTCTTGGTCAAACATTACTAGAAGAGTGGGTATAGCTGTGGACTCCGGGGTATCGTCGTCCAAAGACGGACCTGGCATCTGAGGTGTTGATAGATCGCGCCAATAGGCTCTTTCCCAAGGGTTTGTAGCAGATACTGCACTTTGCCTGAGCGCCAGCCACACTGCTTGTCACGTATACGTTTCATTGTTCCCCGATACGTTGTTGTCTTCCACACCTCCACGGTCTTCCATATCCCTCCTTTCTCAAGGCCCTTCAATCTCTGCACTCTTGTTCGCCAAGAACTCACTCAACCACTTAAGCGGCTTCTCTGGCTCCGTCGTCGCAAGATGCTTCATCGCCTCAAGTAAATGTGGCGTCACGTGCTGGTTCAGATATACTCTCGTCGGGCTGCCGTGCGGGATCGGTTGCGTGGGCGCTTGAGCAGGTGGATGTGGCGAGTTTCGCGACGATGCCGGCGTGGGTGTCGGCACAGTAGGAAGTGTGGGTGCAGATGGGGCAACTAGAGGAGGGGCTTGCGAAGGTGTCGGGGGTTGTGTTTGTACAGTAGGTTGGAGGGAGGGCGGGGCGGAATCGGTTATGGGCTGGAGGGTGGTCAGCCTTGAGAGAGAGATGCTTGTCAGCAACTTGTTTGCCTACCTGAGGTGCGTTCGAGTCTGCCATTTCTACGTCTGTGGACGGCTGTTCGATGGAAGGTTGTTGTGCCAGGCCATTCATGAGCGCAGGGTCGATGTCGATGTCTTGCAGCGCGGGGTTCGGCGATGGTTCAGCCATGTTTATGACTATTCTACTGTGAATCTTGATGAGATATGCGCGTAATCGCACGGTCCAACTATGTGTATCGCGTTTGGTGGTTGCTCGTGGGCTGTCAAGTGCCTGAAAGTAAAGTTGACAATGAGCTTCGAGCGCCATGGAGGCTAGCCTCGGCCCTTGCACCTCGCAAAGTGCTCATTCTCTTCGCGCCCTCTATTTGTCACACAGACACCTTTGTAACAAAACGGTTGCATGCAAAAGCAAATGGTATAGGTTGCTATCTTACAAAGCTCGGTCATCTATTAAGAATGGAAGATCAAAAGGAAATCGAAAAACCAACAACCCAAAACGCCAAGCTACATAATTGCATCCATCACCTCATCCACTTGCCGTATTTCTGCCGTTAAACTTCGTATTCATGCCCATGTCTAGGCTCATGTTCCATATACTTCGTCAGTATAGACTTTAGCAGCGCTTCATATGTAGCCGTTCAACATGTCGCAAACATGCAGACAACGTAAATCAAAATCGCAATAGCCAATAATCAACAACATACAACTTTGAGGAAAGGATATACCTCCTGGGATAATCCAGGTACACCATTAAACTCTTCTCCATACTACTCTGACGTCTCTTTATCGAAATCGGCGATCGGCTGTGTATGGCACATTCTTCGAAACACTCGTCTTCATGTCATCATTCGTCGTAATCACACTGGCAGTATCCCAAGTCCCAGCGACTGAGACAGGAGGACTGGTCTTCCTTCTCAGACTCTTGGGTCTCTCGGGTCTCTCGGGCTTCGCAGACTTTTCAGTCTGGTAGGGCACGTTGGTGGATACGGTCGTAGCCGGACCGTTGTTCGCGTGAGTGATTTCACTGCTCGTGTCCCAAGTGCCAGAGTCGGAGCCGCCGTCATCGGAGTAACTGTTTTCCATTCTCAACCTTTCAAAGGGCCCCTTTTCAGCATGCCCACCTGGGTAAGGGACATTGGTTGATACCGTTGTAGGGGGAGGTCGATGAGTGACCTCACTGCTGGTATCCCATGTGCCAGCATCAGAGACACTTCTCAATCGTCTGATCTGTCGAGGTATCTCGGCCGGGTACGGTACATTGGTCGACACCGTCGTTGGCGGAGCATGGTGGGTCACCTCGCTGGCAGTATCCCACGTCCCGGCATCTGAGACGCTCAGTCTTCTCAGCTGTCGCGGTAACTGAGATGGATAGGGAACGTTGGTCGAGACGGTCGTAGGAGGCGCACGATGGGTGGTGGTAACCTCACTGTCTGTGTCCCATGTGCCAGCGTCGGAAATACTCATCCTTCTCGCCTCACGAGGCCGCTCGGTGAAGTATGGAACGTTAGTTGATACAGTTGTAGCAGGACCACGTTGAGTAATCTCGCTGCTTGTGTCCCAAGTAGCATTGTCAGGAATCCAAGTGCCATCATCAGGTATGCTTCTCTCTCGTCTCAGGTGTCTCAGCTCCCAAGGGAGCTCCTCGGAATACTCCGTTGGATAGGGAACATTGGTGGAGACGGTTGTGGGAGGTGCACGATGTGTGACCTCACTGGCAGTGTCCCACGTTCCCGCGACAGAGATACTAGGCTGTCTTCGGAGCTCCTTTGACTCTCTCTTCACCTCTTTCGAGTCCCGCCTTGAATGTTGAGCGGATGGATAGGGTACGTTGGTCGAGATAGTGGTAGGTGCAAAATCCTCGTTGGTGATGACGCTGTTCGTATCCCATGTTGCGTTGTCGGGGAAACTCTTCTGTCTCTTAAGCTCTCGGGACTCACGCTTTGACTCTCTCGATTCCCTCGACTCTCTTGATGATGTCGTGTTGCTCCTATCCTTCCTCCTCTCGCTCCTTTCGCTCCTTTCGCTCTTGGCCGAGTTCTTGGTGCTGCCATTCGTGCTTTGCCCGGCAAAGGGACTGTTGGGATACAGGGCCTTCATGGCAGCGCCGCGGCTCTCCCACAAGTAGCGAGCCTTATCACGTTCGGTTTTATCCGAGCGGTCGCTCTTCTCCGTGCGGCTAGTACGATCACTCTTGTCGGTACGCTCCGTATCAGCAGACTTGTGGGTGCGTACACTAGCAGCATAGCTCTTTCGACGGACTGAGTCCGGTCGCTCAGGTAAGTCATCTTCGGTTGGATGTTCCACGAACCGGCGAGTGTGGGTGGACCGGCGACGTGAGTGCGATATCGGCGTGGTCGGCGTGCGTTGAGGCAGCAGGCTTTCGATATCGTCTATAGCGTCAAAGACCTCAGTCACCGCATCTGTCGGTGTGGGTGGACCGGAGCCAGAACGCGCATCGGCATCTTGGACAGTCTCCTGAGTCGTAGTACGAGAGAAGGAAGGAGGGAGGATAGCGCTTTCCGTCGATGTATGATGGCGGAGAGCTTCTATCCATGTTGCAGCGGGCAATGGGATTTCAGGTCTCGACGCTGGCTTTGGTGGCAGCGGTGGGCCTTTCCTCCGTGCGGCTGGTGCTTGTGAAGGAGCCAGACTTTCGACGGGCATACCAATAAAGTTCCTTGGCGACGTGAAAACGGATGTCGGAGGGGGTGCTGGACGGTTGTAGGCAGATGGTGGGATGAAGTCGGACTTGCCGCCTGGAGAATGGATGGAGAAGGGTAGGGATGCTCGCTTGATGCGCGAAGACTTCTCTGGGCCCTTTTCAGCCATATTCGTCTCGTTCTTGGTCGGCGATCGAGGACTGGGAGGAACGGGCGGAGAAGGCGGGGCGTCTCGGGGGGGAGGGCATGCCTGTGATAGCAAAGTGTCAGTCAAAGATCTCGATGAATACCTTATCTTGCGTAGGGCTCGTGTGCCTCGGATATTTCAGCGGCCAAGTGAAGCTCGGAGTTATCGTGAAGGGTTTTGGGGTAAGGTAAACACATGCGGGTCGTGTTACGTACCGGCGGCGGAAACTTGCCCTCGTCAGTCGGACTCGTTAATGCAGTGGTATGGGAAGGCAGACCAGCAGATTTGAGTTCCTCCATCCTTTTCACAACTGGCTCTGCATCATTGTACAAAGCTAGTCCATGGTGGAATACACAGCCTTCGTCGCGGCTTTCGCCATTGTTTTGGAAATTCTCGTGCTTGGCGTCGCGATAGATGACCGGGAACATTCTCAGCAGCAGTTGTGGCTGCGACCCGTCTGAAGGTGGAATATCTGCAGTGCCTTCTGGCGTGTAAGCTGGCCAATACTCGTTACTGGTGAATTGGTGTTCTTCATCCTGCAGAGCAGGCATTGCTGCTATGATCATCTCACGCTCGAGACGGGCAAACCTCCATGTCTCAGCAGCGAGCTTCACGATGCGCTTCACGGAAATCTTGATGCCCTCCTCCTCTTTCGGGTCCGCGAAGTGTTTGATAGCGTTGACGATTTCTTCAACAACCGTTCCAGCAGCGGTGTTGATGCGCTGCTTTGCACCGGAGCTTGTGAATGCAGCAAGAAGTGTCTGTTGTCGCCAGATCGCTTCCTTTCGAGTGCTCTTGTCGCGGATGTGGTGGCTCATTGAAGTAAACAACGAGTCGGCTTTGTCGTAGCGGCGACCGAGACTGAACAGGAATGGACCGAAAACGCGATAGGTGATGAGCTTCGCGACCGTGTGAACGACATATGCGACTCGAACTTGTCTGTAGAGATCTGGTCAGCGGCCGGAGTGCCATTTACAATAGGTCTGCTCACCTGGAAGCTATAGTATCCCCAAGGAATGATGGAAGGTTGGACGGCACCTGCGCGAGATCCTCCAACGGTGGTCGTACAGGAAGATGGACGAAGTGGTCGGTAGCTAGATCGATGATTTGATTCTGAAGTTGTGCAAAGGATACCAGACTGGAGACAACAATGTTAGCAGACAGCTCTGGTTAAAACAAGGCAGAGAGGAAAGCGCGGATGGGCCGAAAACAAACATTGTATTACGGAACTGGTGAACGCTAACGACAGTGTATGGCGATACATGGTGGACCCGGCGGAGTTTTACAACCGTCGGCCAAAAGATAGGTTGGAAGCTGTCGAGGCGCCTCACAATTCTAGTTGAGAACTGCGAAGTACTTCGAAGCCGTCCGGCCTCTACCCAGCGCTGGTTGTAGCGCAGCCTCTGCTACCACTACACCGGTATAATGAACACACGCGAACAAAGGAGAATCACTTACTAGTAGTTATCGCCCTTGCTTTTGATCTCAGCGATATCCCCATAGCATTCCATCATCTTTTCGAGCCTAGACTTCTCAGACTCGAGGTTGCTAGCAACACTCTTGATGATCTCCTTCTCCCTCTGGCTCTCGGCCTTGAGCTGGTCGTACTGTTGCAACAGTTCGTCCTTCTCTTCAGCCAGTCGCTCCGCTCTGGCAGACTCCTCTTCAGCCCTCCTAATGGCATCGTCTCGAGTCTGTTGGTATTTAGAGTCTAAGAGATTGCGCTGCTCTTCCCAGTTCTGTTGAAGACTGTCGCGCTCCTGAATGAGCTCCTGCTCGCGTCTAAGAGCATCTTCGAGCTCAGCTCTCAGCTCTGCAGCTTCAGCAGCTTCTTCTCGCGCTTGCTCGGCAGCGGATTCAGCTTGCTTCAGCTTCTTGTCGAACTGGATAGCGAGCGCAATCTTCTCGGCATCGTGTTTCGTGTTGGTGGTGGACTTCCACTCGTCGAAGTCTCGCCATGCTCGCGCCCTCTCCTCGGCCGTCGTCCTCTCTAGGGTACGGTGCACATCTTCCAGCTCTTTATACCTAGCCTCCCAAGACTTCATCGCTGCATCTAATACCAGCTTAGTCTCTTCGGTCTCTCTCTTGTACTTTCTAGTGTCTGCGAGCTGCTCGCGAAGCTCCTTGACTTGCTCCTCCAGGTTACCAATCTGGAGATGTAGTCTGTGTGCCTCGGCTGAGTTCCTATTTTCCAAGTCGTAAATCTTCGCCTTCAGCTCACCAATCTCACCATCCTTTGCTCTGAGTTTCTCTTCCTGCTCAGCACCTGCTCGACGCAGTAGGTCTTCTCTCACACTAAGCTGACTGTGGGTCTCTTTGTAGCGTGCAAGTAGCACGTGCAGGTCTGGGATGGTCGCGGCGATGCGTGAAAATACGTCGCCTGACCCGTCTTCGATTGCGGGTCGACCGTCAGGAGCATGCAAAGGATAATCTCTAGAGCCCGAGGAGTCCTGTCGTCGCGGTGGGCTGCCGTAAGGAGGGTACCCAGGTGGGTATTGGCTCCATGGTTCTTGGTACGGAGAGGAGGAAGAGTGCGACGAAGGACCGTAAGGATTGGGGTTAGGGGCGGGATAGCCCTGCTGACTCATACCGTAGCCATGATTTGGGTAGTGAGGCGGCTGGGATGGCGGGGCATAGTAGCTTGGATGATAATTTGGTGGAGGGGCCGGATAGGCTGGTTCGACAGGCACTCGGGACGCGAAACCGCTACGTGGTTGATGTGGGCCCAAGTGGGCCCGCGACACTTCATGCGCTTCACCGCTAAATGGACGCCGAGACGCTATCCTAGACTGGACTAGGACAGAGTCTGAATCGTCGTCACTATCGAAAGTCGGGACGTGTCTAGAGGAAAACATGTGGTCAGTAAGGCGTTTATTCAAGTTATATGAGCAAACTTATGTATCATGACCAGCGTCGCTTGGTGTGCTGGTTGTGCATGCCGAAGGAATCCCGAGCACCGTCAGAGGGAAAATACGTGAATACTACATACCTCGGTCGAACTCTGCTCATAGGCGGACTGGGTGCAGGCGGTCTGTTATCCTCAATGAGCTGGGATACAGCATAAGGCTTCGGTACATGGTTCGGGCCCGCTTCGTGCCTTCTAAGCTTCGGTGCATGTGGCGCGGTAGATCGATACGATCGGAAAGGTGGATCGAACGTGGCTGAGGTTGGAGAACGGTCGTGCATGCCAGGCACCGCCGAAGAAGGTGACGAACCACGTGCTGGTGATTCGGCTAGTGGTTGCCTCGCACGGGCTGATGTTGGTGGTACCTGGGGCGCTTCTCTCTCGTGTGACGTATGTCGCCATCGTGGCTCTTCGGCAGCTGACCGAGCAGCCTCGTCTTGACCAGCCGCTCTTTGGGCATACTCGTCACCATCTGCGGGAGTTGGAGCCTCCGCCTCAAGCCTACCCTGTTCCGTTTGATCACGTTGCAGTTGCTCTTGCTCGAGTTGTCTTCGGTCGAGTTGTTCCCGGTCGAGTTGTTCTGCCTCTCTCCGGGCCTGTTCGGCAAGAGCTGCAGCCTCCCTCTCTTCCTGTGCTTCTTCTTCACGTCTTTCTTGCTCCATCTGCTCCAAAAGCTTCCTGGCTTCGGCGATTTGCTCCTGTCTCTCCTGCTCAACCCTTTCGCGGGCTATCCGCTCTTGTTCTAGTCTCTCCGACTCTTTGCGCTCTTCTTCCTCCTTGGCTCGAATCTCATCTTGGGCCCGTGCAACAGCTTCAGCAGCTTCGTTGGCCTCCATCTCTTCTTGAGCTTCTCTCGCGAGCCGTTCTTGCTCCGACTTCTCCAGCAGCTCTTTGGCTTCAGCCTCTAGCCTCTCATGCTCCAACAGCTCTTGAGCTTGAGCTTCTTCGGCTTCTAACCTTTCACGCTCGACTCTTTCTAGCTCTTGCCGTTGAGCTTCGGCTTCGGCTTCGGCTTCGGCTTCAGCAGCCATTCTGGCATCATCTTCCATTTTTTGCTGTTCAAGTCGTTCGCGCTCCAGTGCTGCTGCTTCTGCTGCTTCTGCTGCTTCTGCTGCTGCTGCTTCTGCTGCTGCTGCTTCTGCTGCTGCTGTTGCTGCTGCTTCTGCTGCTGCTGCTTCTGCTGCTGCTGCTTCTGCTGCTGCTGTTGCTGCCTCTGCTGCTGCTGCCTCTGCTGTTGCTGCCTCTGCTGCTGCTGCCTCTGCTGCTGCTGCCTCTGCATGCTGCTGCTTCTGCTCTTCTTCAGCCTCAGCAACTTCCTGAGCCTCGTCAGGGATGCTTGGTTCTTCCTCATCCGGTAGAACAGTAGCTTCCATGGCTGGCTCTGTTTCAGCTTCAACTGGCTCTACCTCAGGTAAGACCTCTGGATCAAGAGTTGGCACCTCTGGCGCCTCTGCTACTGGTGGTAATGATGGCTCGTCTTCCAGTGTGTCGGATGGCTCTAGTGTTGCCGGCTCTCCAGCTTCTGTGGGCAGATCCTCAATTGGCTCAGGTTCCTCTGACGGTAGGGCTGCAGTTTCCTTGGTTGAAGCGTCGTCGATAATATCGTCGACAACGTCGTCGACAGCTTTGGCTGGTTCTGCTAGTGGTACCTCAGGAGCTGCATCGTCTTCGACTGCTTCTGTAACGGTTGGCTCCGGCTCCGGCTCTATTGGCTCTGCGCTGGAGTCGTCTTCTATTGGTTCTTCTGGCGCGGCAACCTCTTCCACCATATCAGTGGCGTTCTCTGCAGGAGCTTCCGGCTCTGCTTCGGGTGCAGTAGGTTCAGACGTGGATGTCAGGCCTTCGGTTGGCATTGCAGGTGATTCGGACATTGGTGGCTCTTGAACAATATCTGATTCTGTATCAAGCACTAACGGAGCTGCAGCTTCCTCAGGTGGTTGTGTACTCTTGTCTGTTTCTGGCACATGTCGCTCTTCTTCTGGCGTGGATTCTGGATCGACTGTATCGTCGGTCGTGGTTGTTACTGCTTCTTCAGCCTCGTCGGCAGTAGCCTGGGGATCCTCAGAAGCCTCCAAGGCTGCCCCAGATTCTGTGACTTCAATTGGGTCTGCTTGAGGTTCGGATTCCTGCTCTTGCTCCATAGGTGGATCTAGCTCTGCAGGAGATGCGTCGTTAACGGCTGATGACGCTGCAACCTCGTCGGGAATAGTCTCCAAGCTGTCGCCGTGCTGTGAGGATGCAGATGTGGGCATTTCCGCTGGCTTGGGAATTGTAGTCACGGTCTCCACTTCAGAAGCGGGTTGCACTGACTGCTCCCCGGACTCTGCTTCTGCAGCCAATGGCTCGTCTGGTAATAGGGCTCCAGGCGCGTCGGGGACCAGCTCTTCCGTGTTCACGGGCACGTTGCCAGGTGGATCCACCGGTTTCTGCGACTTTTTGCTTTTCTTCTTCGCCATTGTCGCGACTGCGACTGCGACTGTTTTTGTTTACGGCGCAGACCCGGCCAGGAACACGAAAAACTGCGCTTCGATCTGTGTCCTTGTCGCGATAGACTGCGATAGTCGCAAGGATGAGGCTAGGCGCCTGCTAACGTGGCATAACGTCAAAAAAAACCTGTCAACGAACAACGGGCTCGCGCATAAACAGTATATAAGGATGCTGCAGTGTGAAGGATGGAAGAGGATAGTACGGGTCGCAAACCGCGAATCCGTCCAATTGCAGATCGGCAGGGAGTTGCCAGCTCATCGTATAAATCTGAGCGGGCTAATTTACATGCCGTAGACGAAGCCTTCAGCCATTGTTTGCACTTCCACGTGCCCAAGAACTACATGTGTGTGCTTTGCATCCAAATTTCCTTTTGGCGCAGCGACAAAGCCGATACCTGGTCGGCCTACTGCGGACAGGCCATGAGACGCGACCAATGTCAACTTGGACTGCGGCGCGCAAGCAGCCCAACAAGGCGATATGCAGGTGATGACGGCGCTGGAGCTCGAAAAATGAACGTCTGTGCAGGCGAGAACAGGGTTGGGAACTGTGGCAGGCTGCAGTTGGCCAGCCTAGCTGCATATCAGCCTCGATGTGAAGGCACTAAGCCGAGCGGCTAGCGGTAGGATTGCAGCGGTGTGTGTGAAGTGCATGGATGAAGATGCGTTGTCAAGATGGTGACTTCAGACTTGGTACACTGGCACTGGAGCCCCACCGGCCTTAGCGTGCTTCCGCCCGACCAGCTGCTCTTTCCCGCCTTGCGACGCGACGTAACGTAGACTTGCTCCAGCGACTCCAGCCATCACGCTGTTTGCAGCAGCAGCAGCAGCCCCAACCCAGCCTAGCACCGAGAATGTCATTGTGCAGCAGAGACTGCCTCGCATCCTCCACCTCGGGCGCTCATGGCCAAGTTGCGCGCGCCGCGGAAGAAGCCGCTCGTGTTGGAGTCGGACGACGAGTCTGATGGCCGTGAAGCACTTTCACCGCCTCCCGAGCGCTCCAGGAGGGCTGCCACACTAACCGCCACCTCTACTGGGCCCCGGCTACCAGACAGGCCTACCCGATCCCAGGCACGTGCAGCCTCTCCCAAGCCCTCCAAACCCACTACTACCAAAACGTCTCCAACCAAAAAGGCCCCCGCCAACTCCCCCGCCAAGCCGAAGCCGACATACAAGCCCATTACCTCGTTCTTTAGCAATGTGCCCCGCTCGGAGTCGGCGCAGCCCACACCCAGCCCCGAGAAGTATGCTGCTTCTGCTGAGCATGTAGACGACATTGTCGATTCCGACATTGACGACGACGACGACGTCCGGCCCACCAAGCCTCCAAACCCCCTCCCCGTACGCAAGAGGCCGATCGCTGCAACTGCGCCAACCGGCCATGGCAGCAGTGCGGCAGGTAGGCAGAAGTTTCTACGAACAGCGACCGGAGCCCGTAGCACGCCGCCGCCGTTGTCGTCGTCCCAGCCGGCGCACCAGGATGTAGTGGACCGGCGACCGTGGACTGAAAAGTACGGTCCAGCGTCGCTCGAGGAGCTCGCTGTGCACAAGAAAAAGGTGGCGGACGTGCGGACATGGCTCAGCGATGTCTTCAGCGGCAAAGCACGCAAGAGACTGCTGCTTCTCAAAGGCCCTGCTGGCAGTGGCAAGACCACCACTATATCTCTACTCTCCAAGGAGCTGGGCATAGACATGCAAGAATGGAAGAACCCCACGGGCTCCTTGTCAACGTCCGACAGCTTCGTATCTGCCACTGCACAGTTTGAAGACTTTGTGGCGCGGACTGGCACCTTTGGTAGTCTGGCTTTTGACGAGCCGGTGCCCACCACCGCTCAGACAGCTTCTCCCAGCAGCCAGGTGGGTAGGCAGAAGCAGCTGGTTCTAGTAGAGGAATTTCCGAATACATTCACACGTACTTCTTCGGCCCTTCAGTCTTTTCGCTCTTCCATCCTAAAATACCTTGCTGCCAACACGCAATCAGCCACTGCTTTCTTCTCGTCCCAAGTCGATCCAGAGCAGGCTGTGACTCCAATCGTTATGATCATTTCCGAGACTCTCTTATCCACCAATACAGCAGCAGCCGACAGCTTTACTGCGCATCGGCTGCTGGGCCCCGATATCCTGACTCATCCTGGTGTTTCTGTCATTGACTTTAATCCAATCGCACCAACCTACATGACCAAGGCCTTGGACACAATCATAGTCAAGGAGGCCCGCAAGTCCGGACGTAAGAAGACCTTGGGCCCGCAGGCTATCCAGCGTCTTGCCGAGCTTGGAGACATCCGGAGCGCGGTATCGTCACTCGAGTTCCTGTGCCTCCGCGGCGATGACGCCGAGGGCTGGGGCGCAAATATCAACTTCTCAAAGAAAAAGGGACCGAAAGACGTTCCGATAACCAAGGCCGAGCAGGAATCGCTCGAGATGGTGACACAGCGTGAGAGCACTCTGGGCATTTTTCACTCTGTGGGAAGGGTAGTCTACAACAAGCGTCTAACAGAGAACCCCAACGCACCCGTTGCACATCCGCCCAACTGGTTCCCTGAGAGGAGAAGGCCGAAAATCTCAGAGGTCAATGTCGACACGCTCATTGATGAGCTAGGGACCGACACACAAACTTTTGTTGCTGCTCTCCACGAGAATTACGTCCTATCGTGTGGGGGTGCAGATAGCGAGGAGACCATGGACTCTATCGAAGGATGCATCGACGCTCTATCTGACGCCGATCTACTCTCACCAGACCGATTTAGCGCCGGAGCTGGGCGTCGGAATCTGCAAGGAACGAGTGCGGACAACTTGCGCCAAGATGAGATGTGCTTTCAGACGAGCGTGCGTGGACTTTTGTTCAATCTGCCACACCCTGTAAGGCGAATGGCACCACCCCCGGGCATCATGGGCATCAAAGCAAAAGGCCAAGGGGCGAGTACAGGGGCGGCCAAGGGCAATGCATTCGTCATGTACTATCCGGCGTCACTGCGAATCTGGAAGCAACAAGAGGAGACTGGGGGCCTACTGGATATGTGGGTGTCACGCGCGCAAAGCGGAGAACTCTTCTCAGCCACACTACGCGCATCAAAAGCAACAACTGCAAGCGGAGGTGTGCACATGTGGAAAAGGAACGCCTCGACTTCACAGCCGACATCGACACAGGACTTGAAATCCAACAAGGATGAAGCCTCGCCTTCCGTTCTCCTAGGAAGTGGCGGCTCAGCTCGCTACGAGATGCTCCTCGAACGTCTCCCTTATATGACCGTCATACTACGCAAATCGCGCACATTGTCTTCTTCCACAGCAGCCACAGTTCGCGAGATCCAAAAGATCACGTCATTTACTGGAAATGCGCTCCAAGGCACCGACGAAGAGGACGATGCAGACGACGATGTCGACCCTGGTGAACAGGATCAACGGACCACGGATAAACCGGGTGTAGATGCACCGAAGAATAAGAAACGGATGAAGTTCGAGGCAAAGGAGCAAGAGCCGGAATCGGCGATCTCTGGGCTAGTTGACAAGGGCACCAGTCTTGTTTTGAGTGATGATGATATAGAAGATTGATGTGTCAATGACACGTATATCTTGTGTTGAACGTAGTAGCGCTTGAGGAGTTGCTGTTTGATATATATTGTAATTATTTCTTTGCGGTGTTCGTCATGTATCTATCTAGCAGAATAAGACAGCACATAAATAATAAATTAAACATGTACTCGATGAGTAGCATGGTGAACAACACAGCAAAACATGCATGTTTCTCCATCCACAACACGTCTACATGTCAAGCTTTTTCCTTTTTTCTTCTTTTTCCTCTTGCCTCTATTGTGAATTTTCATTTTCTGCATTCCGCGTGATACTAAACCAGCGAGTAACCATGTTAAACCTTTTATCTCCAGAAAGAAAAAAAGTGCATTAGGTACGGCTTATCCAGGCAGTGATTTACGTAGACTATTAGATATTACGTTGGCAAAATCAACTTAGCCAGGGAGGCGGATTATTAGCGGATTTTTTTTTCTCTAAACGAAGAAAAGGGTGGGAAACTGGAATCAGCAGGTGATAATAATACTAAATAGTACAAGTGGCCCCCTGATGATCAAATTTAGGAGAAAGGGAAGAAAAAAAAACTCTTGGCATATGCAAAAGAGATTGTGCTGTCTCGTATCTCGTGTCTTGGGGGTTCTTGGATGAAAAGGTTTTACGGCATGAAAATTAAGATTATTTCGCTGTTATTGCCGTGTTTTCCTTGGAAGAGGAAGAAGAAAAAAACAATCGTCCGTTGCCAGGGAAGCAAAACAGCCATGTTCCTTGTCATATGTCCATAAATAGAAATGTGACAGGTTCACGTCAGTTCCACATGCTAGTAAAGTGGTGTTACTTGGCAAGATTATCATTCACATTGCAGCAACTTGACACGGAGAGGGGGATATTTGCACAAACGGATGAATGCATGTTACTTTTTAGATGAAAATTTGTGACATTGGCCAATATCTATATAATAACAAAAAGATAAGATGGCATAAGAGTCCATTGGTGGGTTCGGAAGAAGAAGGAGAAGAAGAAATGTTATCGGACAAGAATTGAAATGGTCATAAACTCGTTAAGACTCTTGCGTCTTCAGGTAGTACAGCCACCAACATTGCTCTTACGCAGTTGCGTAGACCTGTCCAGTGCTGCTCAGACCCTGACCGTTGGCATTGATCAGGAACTTGGTCTCGGTGGCAGGGGCAACCATGTGGTAAGCATAACGCTCGATCCATGGCTGAGCGTCCATCCAGGGAAGAACCTCCCTGAGGAACTGGTCGGCGTTGCCTTCAGTGACGCCAAACTCGGTGACCCAGACGGGCTTGTTGAAGGTGGAGTGGAATTTCTTGAGGTAGTTCTTAAAGTCCTCGGCTTTGTCCCAGGCGTAGTAGTGAGCTACGACAAAGTCGATTTGGCAGTCGGTGCAGCTGGCGACGAAGTTCTTGAGCCACTCTATGCCTTTGCCTGGCTCGTTGCCGTTGGTGACGGCGGGTGAACCGATGCGGAGGCCTTGGGCGGCGAGGGGCTGGATGAATGCCTTGTGGGTGACGACGGCGGTTGCGACGTCCATGTTGCTGCCTCCGCCACCAACTTGGTCTGGCTCGTTGAAGCTCAGCACGTGCGAGACCCTGTAGTTCTTGCGAGCATTGGCGACGTTGTTG